>Ga0105238_10000171_pt1 | contig 70810 bp, 63 predicted proteins | sample KBSC34metaG_FD_81526 | JGI IMG/M metagenome (GOLD analysis project Ga0105238, IMG submission 81526) | Corn rhizosphere microbial communities from Kellogg Biological Station, Michigan, USA - KBS C3-4 metaG | ecosystem: Host-associated > Plants > Roots > Rhizosphere > Soil | place: Michigan, USA...
GCGATGATTTCTACGAAATTCTTCAGAATTGGCGGGATCGCTTCGAGGCTGAGTGGCTAGCAGCCCCCAAGGTAGCGGATGGCAACGAATGACGTTTCGCACCATAGATTTGGAAACTCCCGAATTACCGGCTACCCTGAACTTGAGGCCATTTCGTTGCCAGCCCACTTGGCGCAACCGCCAGCAACTCACTCCAGCCAACGCACTGCTTCAGCAGACCAGTTGTGGTCGGAGCCTGGCCAACAGCCTTGTGTCGTGGTCGGGAAGTTCGGAAAGTTGGTTCGACTGTAGCCCCTCCGGGTGGCGAAGTCGAATGCGGCGTGAGCATAGTCATTGATCAGCAATGCACACTTCAAGCCGTCGTCCGACCAGACAATCGAGAGACACGACGTCCGGTGACGATCAGAGACGTTCGCTACGTTGTAGATGAGTACGGCATCGAGGATCATGTTCTCGGATCGGTCCACGTCCATCGCGTAGAAATAGCCCGTCTCCCCATCGTCCTCGAAGAATGCGCTGTACGGATGGGTCGGAGAATCGCTCGCGAAATTCACTCGATCACCCGGCTTGGATGTCTGGCTTGGCATTGGGCTCATTCTCTCAAGAAGCAGCAGCTCATCTCATGGAAAATGGTTAGCTCCTGAGTCACCGGCAAACTGGAACTTGAGAGCAAGAAATTGCCGAGTCCGCAAGCACGAGCCTGTTCCCGGCGCGCAACTTCGACTTGTCAATACTCCAAACCTTTTCTTCTCACCTAACTCCCTGATTTCACTCCGAAAATTCCTCCTCGCCGTTTTGCAGGTTGGCCACCCTGTTTGGCGCACACTTATCTCATAGTAGAAATCTCGTTCTGAATCACTTGAAATCGCCATGAACACGCCCACTCACTGGAGCAATCGGTGAGCCCGGGCAATCCACGCCAACTCGCCAACCTACGAACGTCGCGGAGCGACGCTAACCTGCGCCACTTGCGCAGGCTAACTCCGCTAACTCCGCTTTCATCAACCAAGAACCACCAACTGACAACTGGAGACTGAAAACTCATGCTACGTCGATGCCTTCAAACCCTCGAAAACGGCCAGCGCTGCAACGCATTTGCAACCGACACCTCCAAATACTGCCGTCACCACGACCCACAGCTCCCAGCCAAACCAGCAAAGGAAACATCCGCAGAGATGGAACCGCTCCACCTCCCGCTCATCATCGACAGGTCCTCGGCTCTCACGGCCGTCAACATCGTTCTCCAGGCCATGGGCGAACGCCGCATCAAGCGCTCCGTTGCCGGCACCTTCCTTTCCGGCATCAAGCTCGCATCGCGTGTCCTCACCGAAATGGCCGAAGCACACGAAACCCTGTCTCCGGCCGACATGCATAGGTTCCGTTCCATGCGCAGCTCCGACCGCTCTCAGCCAGCGCGCACCGACGACAAGCTTGCCATAGCCCTGGCCGCCGCCGGAGAGAGCCGAAAGCCAACCCCCTTCAGCGCGCCACGTCCGTCTTTCGCATATCAGTCTGACGACGATCCGGCGACCACCCGCATGATTAAGGAAATCCTGGCCCAGAGCCGCGACTTTCCCAGGACTCAGCAGCCGAAAGCCTAGAATTACTGTCTCTAAACCCTTAGCTATCTATTACGAACAAAATTTAAGGTAAAAATTATCGCGAGAAAATAAGCCCATAGCGGCGTCAGATCCGCCTGGAAAGCCTGATCTCAACCGCGCAAAGAACGACAATCCGCCGTCCATGAACTCTGCATCACCAACGCCCAAACCCGATCCCTGCAAACTCAAGCACCAGCAACATTTTCAGAATGCCCTGAAGCCAGGAAAAATAGCCGCGTGCCGGGTGCCCCATAGTCTGCCCTGAGCTTGTCGAAGAACCCCTCGTCGTTGGAGACATGGGATACGAGAAACTGAACATCTCAATGGAACCCTCTCCCGGAGGGAGGCGCGAGAAAGGCTGTGCCCCATTCATCGCACAGCTTCATCGTGCGATGAGTGGGTATTGAATTATCACTGGGTCCACAATTTAGCTCCCTCGCACGAAGGACCCCCAAAAGGTAGAGTGATTCAAGAATCAAACTTCTGCAGTGCCCAAAGAGCCGCGATGCGGAGCCCTTCATCCGCAGACTCGGCCCACTCCTTCAGACGAGGTAGAAGACTTCGCTCACCGCTATTTCCAATCGCAACCGCAAGGTTGCGCTTCATCCCCAGAAAGCCTGCGCGGCGGACGGGCGAGCCGTTGAACAGCCGCTCCCATTGCCGCTCGTCGAGCGAGCTGAGCCATTCCAGCGAGGGATTGACGAGTTCTTCGCGGGGTTCTAATTCGGCATCGGCGCTGATCGGCGTCTTGCGATTCCAGGGGCAGACGTCCTGGCAGATGTCGCAGCCAAAGACCTGGCGGCCCATGCCTGCCATCAACTCAGGCGCGATGGCGCCTTTGTGTTCGATGGTGAGATAGGAAATGCACTTCGTCGCGTCCATCTGATAAGGCGCGGTGAGCGCGCCGGTAGGGCACGCATCGAGACAGCGCGTGCAGGTGCCGCAGTGGTCGTTGACCAGCGCCGCGGTTCTTTCCGTCGGACCAACTTCAAGACTGGTGAGAAGCACAGCGAGAAATCCGTAGGAACCGAGTTTGGGATGGATGAGACAGGTGTTTTTACCCGTCCATCCGAGACCCGCGGCGACGGCGAGCGAGCGCTCGACAACTGGCCCAGTGTCGACGTAGGCCCGCGATTCGAACTCGCCGAGGCGCTCGCGTACTTCCGCATCGAGTGACTTGAGGCGTTTGAGCAGCACCTTGTGATAGTCGCTGGGACGGCGCTCGCCTTTCTCATCGATGCGCGACGACCATGCGTAACGCGCAATCCACCCGCTCCGAGGGTCTCGCGTTTCGGTTGAGAGTGGATGCGAGGATCTGTAATTTGCGAAGCATACGATTGCCGATCGCGCCCACGGAAACGGAGTGGCGACACGTGCGCGCACCAGCTCCTTGTTTTCATTTGCGCGCTCAAGATAACGCATACTTCCCGCGCGGCCCGCTTCGATCCATGATGTGAAACGGCTCGCATCGCGAGACTCGTCGTTATGCGGCAAGGCCACGAGACCCGCATTGGAGAAGCCGCATTCCATTGCCAGCCCGTAAGCTGCTTCTCTGGAGAGAGATGTAGGTTCGGAATCCAACACTGCACCCGCTGAATCAAATATATGGAACTTCTCTACATATTCCCTGCGTAGTGATATGCAGGATGATCCGGCAAATAGAAAGAGTCTCCGGATCTTCTGGTGAGACTGTTCGATTGTGAACGTGAAACAGGGCAATCGAACACTCAGAGCGGAATGCCAAATTCCATGCCGCCCGTATCCTTCGTAGATTCAGCACATTGGATTTGGCGATCTTTGGCTGGCAAGGTGCAAGAGAGGAAACAAGAGAAGCTGACTCCCCCGTTTCCGTCGGCTTTTCCTGCGAACACTCCAGATGAGTGTTTCAAAGGAGGTAGTGATCTTATGACACGCAATTATCAATCCGTTGTTGAACCTCAGTTGGCAATACCGGGCAATCTGCACGAACTGGTACGCGGGCAGGAACAGCGCCTTCTCAAGGAGCTCGAGCCCGTTGTCCGTCAGCACTCAGTGACCTTGGACATGCGCCAGATCGAGCGCATCGATGCGGCAGGAATCTCTTTGCTGATTTCGCTCTATGGCGCTGCGCATGCCGCGGGACACGAGTTCGCGATCGTGAATGCATCGGCGCGCGTTGCCGAGATTCTGGAAATCGTGGGTCTCGATCGCATTCTGATTTCGCACGAACGTGCCGTCGACATCTTGCCCTGCCCCCAGGGCGCAAACTGCTACGAGATGCCGGCCGCGTAGAACCTGACGCGGCTGGTGTCGCAGTTCCGTATTTTCCTATTTCTTCGAAAGCGCAAAGTAAAATCATTTTCGGTTCTGAATTCATGAACGAGAGGAACCGATGCGCTCTTCCCTTCTGTTCAAGTTTGCTCTGCTTGCCTGCGTGATTGTGCCTGTCCGTCCGGGGCGTGCGCAGGATGCTGCGTCTGCAAAGGCGTTTCTGCAGTCGATCTACTCCCGCTATCACAAGGGCGGTTCTGGGATTGATGTTTCGGGGCCTCGAGCTGGGCGGTATTTGCATTCCTCTCTGCTCGCGCTGCTGCGGGAAGATCGCCGGCTCGCATCGGGCGAGGTCGGAGTGCTGGACGGAGATCCTCTCTGTGGCTGCCAGGATTGGGATGGAATCTTCAACCTGAAGATCGAAGTTCGTGAACCTCAAGCTGACAAGGCTGAAGCGAAGGTCTCCTTCTCGCTATTCAGGGACGCAAAGCGTGAGGACTTGCGATCGCTGGCGATCACGCTTGCCCAGGAAAAGGGCGCTTGGCGGGTATGGAACGTGGTGGACCACTCGAATGCGCCGGCAGTATTCGATTTGCGGAAAGAGCTGGAAAAGGAGATCCGGGATCATTCCACCCCGTCCAACAAGACTCCCTCATCTCAAACAAGAGATGCAGCGCACTGACCTCACCGCGGGTTGATTCTAACCGTGGCGGCGCGGGCGCCGCCGGTGATCATGGGGTTGAGGTAAGGGCTGCCCTTGTATTTGGCCTTGTACGCTTCGTCGACGCGGTTGTTGATGTGTTCATCCGCATTATCGTGGACGGGCTCGAAGGTGACTTCTTTGGTCATTCCGGCTGCGATGATCCGGCCCGCCTTCTGCTTGATTGCAGCCCTGTACCAGCGCGAGTTCCTGCCATTGTAGGCGCGGACGTATAGATCATCGCCGACCCCTACGGACCATATCCAGGTCGGCGTGCCGTAAGTCTTGCCATCATCGCGGAAGGGTGCGATATGAAGATCATCGGCAGCGGCTATTTTGTGGAGTTCGGCTTTGGACCATGCGCTCATCGGAGTTCTCCTGTAGTTGTTCACGATGGTCAGTCACGTCGCCAGGTCACGGACCAGCGTTCGTCGGGACGCACGGACTTGATGATCAGATTGCCGTTCGAAAGCTCGAATGCGCGGGTCAGTTTTTTGCCGATGAGCCCGCGAGTGACCGAGGCCTGCACGTGATGAGTCACAGTGTGCGCAACTTCGTCGACATCGTAGGTGCCGAAGGAGGCTTCGTATCCACTGAGAACGTAGTCATTGGAAGTGGTGGCCTCTGACGGCGGGTACATAAGCTGCACCGACATGTGTCCGCCGCGCGTGTAGATGAGTTGTCCCGTCCGGTTGGTTACGTGCCGGAGTCTGCCGTCTGGACCGGGCTCTTCCATAGAGACGAGGTGCCAGGAACCGATAAGCTTGTTCGCGTTTGTTCCTGCGTGTCCGGCTGGCTCGTGTGACTGGGAAAAAGAGTTGAGACAAACCAACAATAATGAAATGGCAACCATGGAAACTTTGCGCATCATGATCGATCCTCTCCCCTAGCGGCCTACCAGCTTTTCGTGAAACTCCGGATAACGTGCGCCCACGAGCTTGATGTGAGCTGAGGCGTTTTCGATTGCAACCAGATCATCGGGAGTCAGCTCGATGCGCGCGGCGCCAATGTTCTCTTCGAGTCTCTCGAGCTTTGTAGTACCGGGGATTGGGACAATCCAGGGTCTTTTCGCCAGGAGCCATGCAAGAGCGATCTGACCGGGAGTAGCGTTCATTCGTTGTGCAAAATTCGTGAGCAGATCGACCAACACCTGATTGGCCTTCCGATTCTCTGCATTGAATCGCGGAACGGTGCTGCGAAAATCCGTGCTATCGAAGTGCGTATCGGCGGTGATCTTGCCGGTGAGAAATCCTTTGCCGAGAGGACTGAAAGGAACAAAGCCGATGCCGAGTTCTTCAAGCGCGGGCAGGATCTCTTGTTCCGGTTCGCGCCAGAAGAGGGAGTATTCGCTTTGCAAGGCAGTCACGGGCTGAACGGCGTGGGCTCGGCGGATTGTGGGCGCGGCTGCTTCGGAGAGACCGAAGTGCTTCACCTTGCCTTCCTTGATCAGATCCTTCACGGCTCCGGCGACGTATTCGACGGGTACTTCCAGATCGACGCGGTGCTGATAGAAGAGATCGATAGCTTCGACGCGGAGACGCTTGAGTGAGGCTTCGGCGACCTGCTTTATATGCTCGGGGCGGCTGTTGAGCTTGTTCCATTTGCCGCCATCCTCCGGGTTCTCTTGCCAACCGAACTTGGTGGCGATGACGACCTGGCCGCGAAAGGGCGAGAGCGCTTCACCGAGAAGCTCTTCATTCGTAAATGGACCATAGACTTCGGCTGTGTCGAAGAAGGTGATGCCGCGCTCCACTGCTGCGCGAAGAAGCGCAATCATCTCCTGCTTGTCTTTGGGGGGTCCGTAAGACCAGCTCATCCCCATGCATCCGAGACCGATGGAGGAAATTTGGAGGTTGCTGTTGCCCAGGGTCCGTTTGTGCATTTCGGTTCGCCTCACTCGGAGTGTAGTCGGGGAGGTGAGAGGAGTGGTTTCCTGATCCTGTCCGATGATTGCCTGATCCTGCCTCAACCGAGTTTCATGATCGGACTGGTCGGCGGCAAGACTTTAGATTGTCGACTTTGGAAGTTGACAACAGGGTCTCTTAGGTCCGGCCAGGTGGTGCGCTAATTTTGTCGATTGCGTGACCACCAAAGGTCAACTATTCGATCGTTTCAAATCGTTTCGGCGCCTCCGGTTCGCTCAGCGAGGTGTCACACCTGGTCTGTGCCTGCCATTGGGGCGCATCTCCTTTGTTGGTAGGGATCTGCAGGGAGGGCGCGGAGAATCTCACGCGGAAGTGCGCGTAAGTCCAACAACATGTTGAGGGTCTGTGACGAGTGGCACATGCAAGTGTATACTTGCCGCGCTATTTCTACTTGCGATAAGGAATAGCTGAAAAGGCACAGCCCTGTGCCGGGATGGACGTTCGCACCTGGTCAAATCAAGCTCTCAAAGGCTCTGAAGCCAGACTTCCGTTCTGCCCGTCAGGGGTGAGCCCCAGCGAAATCTGGGCGTTGTTCTTTGCGGCTGTTCGCGATGAAACTTAAACATCGGAGGCTTTATTCCATGGCGCAGGGCGTAGTGGATCAGCAGTCCGCCGCGGCGGGCTCGACGTCAACCACAACCAAGTACGTTTACTCCTTCGGCGACGGAAGAGCTGACGGCAACGGCAAGATGAAGGACGTTCTCGGCGGCAAAGGCGCAGGCCTCGCTGAGATGACCAATGCAGGATTGCCGGTACCTCCGGGATTCACGATTCAGACCGAAGCTTGCCGCGAGTACATGCGGGGACAATTCAGCAAGCAGATCGACGTGGAGATGCTTGCCGCGCTCGAGAAGCTCGAGCAACTCCAAGGGCAAAAGCTCGGAGAAGGCGATAATCCGCTGCTGGTTTCGGTCCGCTCAGGCGCGAAGTTCTCGATGCCGGGCATGATGGACACAATCTTGAATCTCGGCCTGAATGATAAGGCCGTAGAAGCGCTGGCAAAGCGCACAGGCAATCCCCGTTTTGCGTATGACTCCTATCGCCGCTTGATCCAGATGTTCGGCGACGTGGTACTGGATGTGCCCAAGAAGAAGTTCGAGCACATCTTCGACGGCGTCAAAGCGAAGAAGAAGGTGAAGTTCGATTACGAACTTCAGCCCGACGCTCTGAAGGAGATCATCGGCGAATACAAGAAGCTGGTGAAGAAGGAAACCGGCAAGGACTTCCCTCAGAAGCCGCTCGAGCAGCTTTCGGCGGCGCGCGATGCCGTGTTCCGGAGCTGGCAGAACGAACGCGCGAAGACGTATCGCCGCATCAACCACATCGACGACTGGCTGGGTACTGCCGTCAACGTGCAGGCCATGGTCTTCGGCAACCTGGGCGAGAACTCCGGCACGGGCGTTGGGTTTACGCGCAACCCTGCCACGGGTGAGCACGTATTCTTTGGCGAGTACCTGATGAACGCCCAGGGTGAAGACGTTGTATCCGGTGTTCGCACGCCGATGCCGATCAGCGAACTCGAGAAGGCAATGCCCAAGGTCTATGACCATCTGAAGGCGATCACCTGGAAGATGGAGAAGCACTATCGGGACATGCAGGATTTTGAGTTCACCATCCAGGATGGCAAGCTCTATATGCTGCAGACACGCAACGGCAAGCGGACTGGCCTGGCGGCAGTTCGTGTAGCGATTGACATGGTGCGCGAAGGCCTCATCACGCAGGAGGAAGCGATCTTCCGCGTAGAGCCGAATCAGCTGTATGACTTCCTGGTTCCGCGGCTCGTGGAAAAAGGCGAAAAGATCGAAGTGCTCGCGACTGGGTTGCCGGCCTCACCGGGCGCAGCTGTAGGACAGATCGTGTTCACGGCCGAAGATGCTGTGAAGCATCATCAGAAGGGTGACTACAAGACGATCATCCTCGTTCGCGGCGAGACCACGCCGGAAGACATCGCCGGCATGGAAGTGGCATCGGGCATCCTCACTTCGCGCGGCGGCATGACATCACACGCGGCCGTTGTGACGCGCGGCATGGGCAAGTGCTGCGTGGCCGGCGCCGGCGACTGCACGGTGGACGAAGCGAAGAAGGAACTCCGCGTGAAGGGCAAGACCTTCAGAGCGGGCGATTGGATTTCGCTCGACGGAACAACCGGTCGCGTGATCGCAGGCCAGTTGAAGACTCTGCCTGCGCAGCCGGATGATCCGGATCTGGTGAAGTTCATGAGCTGGGTCGATCCGGTCCGCAAGCTGAAGGTTCGCGCCAATGCGGACATTCCGCGTGACGCGAAGCAGGCCCGGATGTTCGGCGCAGAGGGCATCGGACTTTGCCGCACGGAGCACATGTTCTTCGCAGAAGATCGCATCGGGCATATGCGGACCATGATTCTGGCGACCAACGAGAAGGATCGTCGCGAAGCGCTGAAGAAGCTGCTGCCGATGCAGCGGGCCGACTTTGTGGGCCTGTTCAAGGCAATGGAAGCGCTGCCCGTCACGATCCGCCTGTTGGATCCGCCGCTGCACGAGTTCCTGCCGAAGCGTGAGGATCTGCTGGTTCAGATTGCGCGTCTGGAAGAGAGCAAGCCGAAGTCGCCGAAGCTGAAAGAGCTGCGCACGCTGCTGGCGCGCGTGGAAGAACTGCACGAGATGAATCCCATGCTCGGACTGCGTGGATGCCGCCTTGGCATTACGTTCCCCGAGATCACGGAGATGCAGGCTCGCGCGATTCTGGAAGCCGCGGTCCAGGTGAAGTCGAAGGGCGGCGATCCGCACGTCGAGATCATGATTCCGCTGATCGGCTCCATCGAGGAGATGCGTAATCAGGCGGCGATCGTGCGGCGTGTTGCCGATGAGGTCTTCAAGGAAAAGAAGACCAAGGTGGACTACATGGTCGGCACGATGATCGAGCTGCCGCGCGCTGCGCTCACGGCCGATCAGATTGCAGAAGAGGCTGAGTTCTTCTCGTTCGGCACAAACGACCTGACGCAGACTACCTATGGAATCTCGAGAGACGACATCAACAACTTCCTGCCTGCTTACCTGAAGGCAGGCATCTTCAAGCACGATCCGTTTGCCACTCTTGACCAGAATGGCGTCGGATCGCTGGTGAAGACGGCGACCGCGAAGGGGCGCAACACGCGTGCGACTCTGAAGGTGGGCATCTGCGGCGAACACGGCGGCGATCCCGAGTCCGTGAAGTTCTGCCACAAAATCGGGCTGAACTATGTGTCGTGCTCACCGTTCCGATTGCTCACGGCGCGGTTGGCCGCAGCGCAGGCCGCAGTGGAAGAGGCGACGGGAACATCACACACGAACAAGTAAGCGCAACAGAGGCCAGTAACGAAGGGCGTCCGCAATGCGGGCGCCCTTCTTGTTTTGTTTTGACTAAACTGCGCGCAATGCTTTCACCGGATCGCTGGAAGCGGCGCGGGTTGCGGGCAGCGCTGAAGCGAGAAGTGCAACGCCAATCATGATGAGCGCGCTGGCGGCGTAGATGAATGGATCGGTCGCACTGACCTGAAACAGGAATGTGCCGACGAGTTGCGAGGCGGCGTAGGAACCGATGAGACCAATCGCGCATCCGACAAGAGCCAGCTTCGCTCCGGAGATCAAGACGAGGCGGGCAATGCTGCGGCGCTGAGCGCCGAGAGCCATGCGGATGGCGATCTCCTGTGCGCGATTGGAGATAGAAAACGCAACGACTGCGTAGATGCCAGTGGTGGCGAGGACCAGCGCCCCAAAAGCGAAGGCGGCGATCAGGTCCGTATTGAAGCGCCGTGGCGCTTCTACGTCTGAGACGACCTGGATCATCGACTGTACCTGCTGTAGCGGCAGGAGCGGGTCGATGCCTGCCACGGTTTCGCGGAGGGTCTGGATCATCTGCTCGGGAGGAAGAGTCGAGCGGAGGGTGATGAATCCGCCTGCAGGGCCGACGAGGTTCGCGCCGGCATCGGCGCCGAAGAGGGTTGCAGGTTGCTCGATGGGTACATACCACTGGTCCTGGCTGGGCGAATCGGGAGCGGCAACTTTAGCATCCGCAACGACACCAACAATGGTGGCCCAGGGTCGACTTTTGTGCGGGTTGCCGACGTGCATCCGCTTGCCAACTGCGCTTTGGCCCGGCCAGTAGTGTTGGGCCATCGACCGGTTGATGATCGCTACGAGAGGCGCATCGGCTCGATCGGCGGAGGTGAAGGTCCGCCCTTCGAGGAGAGGGATACCAAGCGACTTGAAGTAGTCTCCCGAGATAGTGGCGAAGACCGCCCACTGCAGTTTCCAGCCTTCGACGGGTTGATCCTCAATGGTGTACGCGCCCTGTCCGAAGTTGCCGGAACCGGGAACCATGCTGGAGAAGCCAACGGCAAGGATGCCGGGCTTGGAGGAAAGACGATTGATGACTTCGCGATTGAAGTTGCCAGCTGCGACGTAGGTTCGGTACTGGTCTATGGGCAACTGAAAACCGGCGACAAGGACGTGGTCAGCTTTGAAGCCGGGATCGACGGCTAGCATCTTCTGATAGCTGCGCAGGAACGCGCCGCATGTGGTGAGAAGGACGAGTGCTATGGCAATCTCGGCGGCGATGAGGGAGGAACGCAGCCATGCATGCTGACGGCCTGTGGAGCCGGCGCGTGTTGAGTCTTTGAGTGCGTCCGTGATGTTAGCCTGAACGGCGGCAAACGCGGGCGCGAGGCTGGAGAGGATGCCAGTCAACAACGCGAGAACAAGCGCAAATAAGGCCACTCGCGCGTCAATGGAGATAGAGTCTACGCGCGGTAGTGAGTCAGACAGGAATCGAAGAGACAGGCGGAGGACGAGGGCGGATATCCCCAGCCCGAAGAGGGCGCCAATAAAGCTGAGAACCAGACCTTCCGAAACAGATTCGCGAACGATCGAGGAGGCACGCGCCCCAAGCGCAAGGCGAACCGCGGATTCGCGACGCCGGCGGATGGCGCGGACCAGCATCAGCACAGCGACATTGACGCAGGCGATGAGTAGGACGACGGCGACGGCCAGGAAGAGTCCGCGCAGAGCGGGGCGGACCTGGCCTACGACAAATTCGCGCAATGGAATGGCATCGCCGCGAATCTTGATGGAGGACATGGTGGCCGGATAGTTGCGCATCACTTCGTGCGAGGCGAGCTCGGCATCCTGTGCAGCGGAAGTGACACTGACACCATCTTTGAGGCGGGCGATGATGTGGTACCCGAAGCGGCCGGCGTCTTCATCAGAAAGCTCGTCTGCCGTGAAGCTGATCGGCACCCAGAGCTGAGCCTGATTGATGCGAGTGGTATCGACGGGGAATTCAAAACTGCGCGGCATGACGCCGATGATGGTGTAGGACTTGCGATCAAGCTGGATCGCAGAGCCGAGGACAGCCGGATCGCGATGAAAGCGGTTTTGCCAGAGTGCGTAACTGATGACGGCTACCGGCTGATGCCCTTCGTCCTCCTGAGACGTGAAGACGCGGCCCAGTTCCGGATGAATGCCCAAGGTGTTGAACACCCCAGCCGAGAGTCGCGCCCCCGGGATCGACTCGGGCGACTCGCCACCGGAAAGTTCATATCCGGTCTCGGCGTAGCTTCCCATGGAGCTGAAAGCCTTAGTTGCCGCAGAGTAGATCCGGAGTTCGCGAGCGCTTACCGGCGTGCCGGCGCCTGCGCCGATGTGGTCTCCGAGGATGACGAGGCGTTCCGGGTCGGCGAATGGGAATGGGCGAAGGAGAACCCCTTCAATGAGGGAGAATACAGCGGTGGTGGCGCCGATGCCTAGAGCGAACGTGACAACGACAATCAACGCGAAACCGGGGGATTTGCGCAGCCGGCGGAAGGTAATGCGGATTTCACGAAGGAGCTGGGGCATTGTTTCTCCGATCATCAGTGGCGCTTCCCTGAATGGTATTTTCGATCGGCTGCTCGGTCGACGGTGAAGTGACGAACTAGCGTTCTTTTGCAGATAGATAGCGGAGGATACTGCTACGGGATGGCCATTATAAGCGGCTGCCACATGGACTCACGCGATAACACGCATCCAAGTAGCAGCTATGTTGATTCGTCTGGGCTATGACATACAGTTTGATGTTCCTGCCATCACTCCGATGGTTGCGCTCCTCCACGTTCATCCCTCCCGCGAACCGGATCTTCTGAAGCCGGATGTGATGCAGATTGATCCAGCCATCGAGGTCACCGAGTATATCGACGGGTTCGGCAATCGGTGCACGCGATTCGTGGCTCAGCCGGGCCGCATCCGGCTGTTCAATTCCACGCTGATTGCCGATTCGGGACTGCCGGATGAGGTGAACGAGAATGCGCGCGAAGTTCCTGTGGGCAATGTGCCCAGTGAGTATCTCTGCTATCTGCTGAACAGCCGTTATTGCGAGGTTGATCGATTTTCGAGCATCGCTTTTGATTTGTTTGGCGACGTAAGCTCCGGCTGGGCGCGTGTGCAGGCCATCTGCGACTGGGTGAATGCCAAGGTGAAGTTCAGCTACCCACATGCGCGACCGACCAAGTCTGCTCTGGACGTTTACACCGAACGCATCGGGGTGTGCCGGGACTTTCAGCATCTGGCGATCACGTTCTGCCGGGCGATGAATATTCCGGCGCGCTATGCGACCGGATATCTCGGCGACATTGGCGTGCCTTACGGCGGTCCCATGGACTTCAGCGCGTGGTTCGAGGTCTATCTCGAAGACCGCTGGTGGACTTTCGACGCTCGGCACAATACGCCCCGGATAGGACGGGTGCTGATGGCGGTGGGCCGGGATGCGTCGGATGTGGCGATTACGACTTCGTTCGGAGAAGCAAACCTGAAGCATTTCTCCGTTGTTACGGATGAAGTGCAGAGTTCGATACAAGCGCCCCAAGCCGCGGCCCTTTCGGGCAAATTGATAGATCGCTATTTTGAATCGCTTCCCGAGGCGTAGTAGCCCTCGCGGGACGTAACCTGCAGGTCGCCTTTGTTGGCCTTTAGAACAACTTTGTGGAAACCGCCCTCGGTGTCAGGCTTGTCCGGAGTGTAGGTCAAGACGAACTGGCCCTGCAATTCCTCGGAGATGAGCTTGTAGATCGGCTCGATGTCGTCGCGCTTCTTGGCTTCGTAAGCGTGACCGCCGGTCCGACGCGCGATCTCTTCCATAATCTTCTTGCCGTCGACGATGGGTTTGGGCTCGCGCCGCTGACGACCTCCTCCGCCGCCTGGGTAGCCGCCTCCACCACCCGGATACCCTCCGCCACCACCGCCGGGAAAGCCAATGCCTCCACGGCGATTACCGCTATTGCCGAAGGGCTCCTGTTCCTGCTGCCCCTTGGTGTAGATGGTGTAAATGGCGACGTTCGCGCGATCGGCGGCGTCAACTGCATCGTTCAGGGTGTCCTTGCTGCCGTTATCAACACCGTCAGAGAAGACGACGATCGCCTTGCGGCCCTGCTGGTTTTTCATCAGCTCGTCACAGGCAAGGAAGATGGCGTCGTAAAGCTGGCTGGCGTTGCGGTTGTGGCTTGGTCGTTGACGATCTTCGCCGGTCGTCTCCGGGCCTTCGGTATCGTCGCGGCGCTCGCGAGAGGCGCTGAGGTCGTCGAGTTCCTGATGGAGTTTGTCGCGGGAGGAAGTGAAGTCTTCGAGGAGTTCAACCTGACGGTCGAAGTGGATGAGGAAAAGCTGGTTGCCACCGTTGGCAGCAGGTTGAGCAGGAAGCATGCTGTCGACGAACTGTCCTCCGGATTTGCGGACCTCTTCGAGCGCGGAGCCCACGGGGTGGGCTGTCTCGACGAGAAGACCGAGTTTCCATGGCTCATCGGCATCATGCGAGAGGGTCTGGATGATCTGCGGCCGGCCGTCCTCAGTGAGAGTGAAGTCGTTCTTGTCGATAGTGGGGACGAGAGCGCCTTTTTTGTCGCGGACCGTTACAGCGAGCCGGACCTCGCGGCCCGGGGTTCTTAGCGTGTGGGTAGGTTTCTCGTCGGACGGGGCTGACGGCGCGGCGGTGCTGCCCGGGGCCGCCTGAGCCGAGAGCAGCGTCGAAGTTGCAGCCAAAAGCAGAGCTGCGAAGCTGAATCGGGGAAGATGTTGGATTGGTGTCATGGGTTCAGAGCACACTTTCAGTTACTTAGACGCCGCAGGCCTTGGAGGGTTGATTGCCAAGCGAGGTGAACGGGTTTCCAAAGGAGGAGAGCGAAGTACCAGAGCCAGCCAAGCCCCGCAAGAAGAGCTGGAATTCTTGCGAACTCATTGATCGCTGGAATCAGGGCTATTGGCGCCGATACCACACCGGTGGTCGTGATGAACGCACCCGGTTCAAGCCACCAACGCCTGGGTTGAACTAGCGGCAATCCACCGACGAGCATCCACTGAATCAAAACAAGTGCGGCGAGACTAACGCAGTCCGCAATTTCCGTGGCGTGATTTCGTGCTCCGGCAGTTCGCCGAAGGCCTCTTCCAAGCGCAGTTCGGGTCAGACAGGAATCATGCCAGCCGGTCAATATCGCAGTTGGTAGGTTTGCAAGTCCGACCACCTCGTTCAGTCGAGAAGAGCCGATATCGTACCAATGGCAAGGATCGAGATCCATGGCCACCTCTTCCTGAAGAATGACCGTTTCGACATGCACGCCCAGAGGGCGGCTCGAGACGTCGGTACCTGTGTATCTCCAGAATCGGGTCTCCTCCCGCACGAGAGTCGGTATTACTATCGCCAGGTTGATTCCGGCCAACAGAATTCCGCGGCGCCAGTTCATGCGTGCAAGGGTACTCTGGGCGGCTCTCGTGGACAACTGACCCCAATGATCCCGAAGTCTTTGGCCTCAAGTCATAGTCGCAGAAACCGATCGCGAGCCGCGGTGGACCGCATGCTCGCATTTGCCGTCCGGGTCCCTTCACCGGCAATCCGGATCGAACCACAACGAGTGACGCGCTGCACATGAGCAACTACTGTGAAAGTAGCAAAATGCTTTTCATAACCGAGGTTCCAATGGATCGCAAGACTTTCCTGAAGAGCCTGGTCGTTCTCAGCGCGGCTGTTCCTTGCGGACGGATCGCAGATGCTGCGAACGACGGGCTGTGCGGAGACGCGAACTGCATGACGGATGCCGGGGCTGTTCGCAAGTTCCTTTCGGACTTTCTTCTCGCTGAAGAGAAGAACCTGGATCGCGCGACGGTGGTGAAGCTGATGAAGGAACGCGGGCGCGCATGTTGCAAAAATCTGAAGTTCCGGCAGGACCTGATTGCTCAGAGTGCGGGGAATGTCGACAAGCTGGTTGAACTGATGGGCAAAATCGTCGGACCTGCAAACTGCACGCGCTCAAAGAATACAATCACGCTCGTCTATCCGGTGAGCAAGTGCGTATGCGGGTGGAGTCCTGAGCGGCCGCCGATGCCGGACGATCCTTACTGCGAATGTTCCGCCGAGAACAACCGCACGCTGTTCGAAACGGTGGCCGGCAAGCCGGTGAGCGCAAAGGTGCTGACCTCTCCGCGCCGAGGCGGGGAGCACTGTACGTTTGAGATCAAGCTGGCATAGAGGCCCGCAGGTCCGGTGAGAGAACCGTGACCGATCCAGAACCCCGATCCCCACGAGCGAGGGATCGGGGGAGACTGTCAGGGTGCTACAAGCCGCGCTGGAGATGGCGGCCTGAGTACATTGTGTTGGTGAGCAGCGCCTTCTGCTCGGCAGGGTCTTTGCCGTCTGATTTCTTATCGTCTTTGCCCCACGTCCAGTAGAGGCCGAGGTAGGCGTAATTCTCAGTGAGGCCGGCGATGGAGTGACCATAGGCGAAGAGGAGCTGCATGGTTTCCTCGCCCTTGAGATGCCAGTATCCGCCGGCATCGAGCATGGTGGACGAACGGCGCTGGGGAGGTGCTGGGCCTTCGCCACCGTGCGAGAAGATCTCGGCTGCGAGATCGAGTTTTTTGTTTACTTCGCGCTTAACAAGGAATCCGCCGTAGGGAAAGTCGTGGAAGCCGGTTTGCGGCACCACAGTCTCGCCAGCGCCTCCGTCGAAAAGCCACTTGCCGGAGTTCTTCTGCAGCCACAGCGGAAGCTTGTACCAGACTTCTCCGACGCCGAGACCTTTGTCGCTGTTGCCGGTTGGGACCTCGAACATGGTAAAGGTGCCGATCTGGGGGACGTATTTCGATTCCTTGACGATGGCGATCTTCGCGCCGAATTCCATGTCTACGAGGCCTGCTGCTGAGGGATCATCGGCCGGGTGGATTCCGCCGAACGGCAGAACCGTGTGCAGTTGAACGCGCGGAATGGCGCCCCAGTTGAACTCGAAGGCGGGACCGGAATAATCAGTTTCGACAGGCGTGCCGTCGGTCACGCCGAAGATGTAGAACTCGTAGTGCTTGAAATCGACGGGAACGGGATCGTCTACCTGAAAGGGCGGCCCCTGCGCGTGAGCTTGCCTGGACGCGAAAAATGCCGCGACGATCAGAAAGAGGGAAACAGCATGACGGGGAAGGTTCATGGCCGCTCCGGTTCTAAGAAAGATGCAGAAATGCAGTTCGAGGTGAGTGATTCCGACCTACGCAGGGTGATCTTTATCCGGCGAGAGCCTGCTTGACGGCTTCGCTGACAACGCGGCCTTCGGCGCGAACTCCGGCCTGCTGAAGGCGTGCCTGCACAGCCTTGATCACGGGTCCCATGTCTTTCGGCGTAGGAGCTTTGCCGCTAGCATTTGCGTGTTCGGCGATTGCTTCGGCCACAAGTGCGCGCAGGCTGGCTTCGTCCAGCGCCTTGGGCAAGAACTCTTCAATGATGACGATCTCGGCGGCTTCTTTGGCGGCGAGCTCGGGCCGGTTGCCTTTGGTGTATGCGTCGATCGAGTCGCGGCGCTGCTTGATCATGGTGGCGAGGGTCTGCTGCTCCTCTGCGGGAGTGAGCGGACCGCGCTTCTCGATCGATTTGTTTTTGAGAGCGGTCTTGATCAGGCGGAGCGTACCCGTCCGCTCGGCATCGTGGAGCTTCATGGCAGTAAATACCTGCTGGCTGATTTGCGCTTCCAGTGCGCCTGCTTCACTCATGGCTTCTCTTCCTCTCATCCAGATTTTAAATGGCCAGCTTTGCGCGCCTAGTTCGCTTCCTTGATGAAGACCAGCTCGGAGCTCAGTGGGTTGGCCAGATGCACCGAGGCACCTCGAGTCATCAGTTCCCTGCCCGTGGTTTCGCGATCAGGAGCGGTTCCGTCCTGAAAGTGAAGATGGTAGCGTTTGGCTGCGTCGAGACCAGAGAAGACGAACGAGTGACTACCTTCCTTGTCGATGGTGCCGCGGAAAGCGAAAAGTACGCCGTTTCGGTGGGCCGAATCCCAGTACTCCATGCCATCCCAATGCACGCCATCGGGACGCGGAGAGACGTGATAGAGCTGTGCATTGCGAATGAGTGGACGGAGCTTTTCCTTGTAGAGAGCGATCGCGTTTCTGGCAGCGGCATGCTGCTCGGGTGTCCAGGTTGTGGTGTCCATCATGATGGTGAACCATCCCATCATGCCGCTGCGGAGCATATAGAGGAAGTTTTCCGGCTGCGGTGTGGGCCACTTCTCAACGTAGCTCTCTAGCATCGCTGGCGGCAGCATGTAGCTGGTGTCGTAGAACGCGCGCCGGTTTGAGAGCGGGTCATACGTATCGGTAATGGAGAAGTAGTCGGCGTGCGCAGCGGAGCCGAAGTCAACCATTCGGCCCCCGTCATTGCAGACCTCGAACAGCAGGCCGGGGTGCTCCCGGCGCATCTTCGCGTGGATATCGTAGTAGGCGCGGACGGCGTGATAGCTCACGTCGCTTGAATTGTCGGCGATGACAAAATCGAAGCCTGAATCGTGAGTGATTCTCGCGGTGCTCTGGTTGGGCGGCGCGTGCGGATGATCGTTGCGGATGCAGCCCTGAGCAACGAGGTAGCCGTCGTGCTCGAACATGTCGAGGTGGTTGTCGGTGATGATGCGGTTGACTTCCTTTTCGAGGTAGTCGCGCGCGACGGGAAGTCCGAGGTCAACGGTCTCACCTTTAAACTCTTCAGGTTTCCAGTCGGCTGGAAGATCCGTGACGAGCCAGTCGCGGACCTTCGGATCGCGGACATTGAGGGCGCCGGGATTTGTGCTGAGCGCTGCCTGCGTCCAGTCGACCCATAGGCCAAAACGCATGCCCGCCTTATGAGCTGCTTCAGCAATGTAGGCAAGCCCGTGAGGAAATTTCTGCGGGTTCGGATACCAGTCGCCTACGCCGCGGAACCATCCTGCGTCGACGTGGAACATCTCCAGGCCAAGCTGCTTTGCGTCGGCGATCATGCGGAGCGCGATCTCTTCGTTGACCTGCATGCCGCCGCCCCAGCTGTTGTTGACGGTGAGCGGGTATTGCGGGTCCTTCCAGGTGGTTGGGTTGCCGAGTACGTTGCGCACCCAGGCGTGGAGCTGATTCGCAGCTCCGTCAGGTCCCCCGGTAAATGCCCCGAGAAAGACAGTCGGCGTTTCAAACGTCTCGCCCGGTGCGAGCCGGGTGCGAAATGGGCCGGGTTCTGGATTGAGGCCGAGCACAGATTCGACGTTATTGCCGCTCCGCCGGATGGAGATGCGCGTGCGGCCGCTGAACTCGATGCCGGCGAGCCAGCCGGACTGTGGAGCGTCGGAGTTGAAGACGAATTCGGCTGGGATGATCTCGCGTGCTTCCCCCTTTTGAGGGAAGGCGTAGGTGGAGGATTTGCCGGTCCAGGTGTAGCCGTCGTGGATCTCTTCGAGGTGTGTGCCGAGGTTGGAGGGCGTGTCGGCGCCTTTTTCGACGTAGAAGTGGCGGAGCTTGTGCTCGGGTGGATAAGGGATTTGTAGATGAAGTGAGTCGATCATGGGCAACCACACTCCTTCACTGCTCAGATTCTCGATGGTGATGCGGTGCTCAATGGGGCCGTGGTCGGCCCGGGCCTGCCATTCCCATGAGAGGCGGAGGCGAGGCGAGTCCGATTCGTAGACGAGGATTGCTTGCTGTTTGCTGTTGCGGGCGAGAGCGGGCACGAAGTGCCAATGCAGCAGAGCTGATTTTCCATTCACTTCAACGATGAACGGCGGTGTCTCGGCTGCGAAGTTGTGGAGGTCGATTTTCTTCCCACGTATGGATAGCACCTGCGGACCAATGGACTGCAGAGTGATCGTAATGTCAGCACTTGAGACCGTTTGCCGCACTCCAGTGATCGCTTCGCTCAGAGCTCCCGCTTGAGCTAGGAAAAATCCGAGCGCGAAGAGAGCCGACGAGAATCGGGTGCGCGATTTCACGAGCAACATCATCGCAGAGCCGGAGCGTCTTCAGGTACAAGTGTCGATGTCGATGCAGCAGCGGGCATTTCGGATTCAGCGCGATACAGCCTACAAAACCGATTTAATAGGCGGATTTCCAGCCATTCACGACCGCAACTTTTTGAGTCAACATCGATCTAATTCAACAGAGGTATTCAAGAAGATATGCAAAGCCGATTGATGAAGAGTGCAATGGTTGCGCTGCTCGGCTTGGGACTCATGGGAACTCCGCTGTTCGCTGCGGACCAGGTGAGTGGGAATCAAGTTACGCAAGCGCGACAGGCCGTTCCCGGAACGGTGAACTATATAGAGGGTGCTGTCTATCTCAACGGATCGCAGTTGAACACGAAAGACCTGGGCAACGTAACCGTCGAACCTGGGCAGGAGATCAGCACAGGCAAAGGCAAAGCGGAAGTACTACTCACGCCCGGTGTGTTTCTGCGGCTCGATGATAACAGCACCGTGAAAATGATCTCGCCCGATCTCGCATTGACGCAGGTGCAGCTTGAGAAAGGCCGTGCGGGAGTCGAGGTGGACGAAATTCACGATCAGAACGATCTGCAGGTGATTGATGCCGGCGTTACCACGCGTCTCAACAAGCGCGGCTACTACCAGTTTGACGCCAACCGGCCAGAAGCCATGGTATTCAAAGGCGAGGCGCACGTTCGGGTGGGCGACAACAACTGGCAGAAAGTGAAGGGCGAGCACCAGGTTGTGTTAAGCCCCGGTGTAGAACCAAAGCCGCAGAAGTTCGACAAGGACGACGCACAGGACGATCTCTACAACTGGAGTAATCTGCGTTCACAGTACATGGCCGAAGCCAACAACCAGATGGCTGCCGAGTACACAGGCCCGTACGCAGGGCCGGGCTGGTACTGGAATCCATGGACTTTCGGTTACGCCTACATGGGCGTGAGTCCGTTCGCCAGTCCATTCGGCTGGGGCTTCTATCCTTACGGCTGGGGTGGCAACTACCCGTACTGGGGCGGGGTTGGCTACTACCGGCCGCTGGGTAGAATCCACCATGGCTATATGCATGGCGTGCACCGGGGCTATGTGGGTGGGGCCGTCCGCGGCAATCCAGGGCGCTTTGGCGCCACCGAGAGGCCGAGCGCTGGGGCTCATGCCGGTGGAGGCTTCCACGGCGGTGCAGCCGGCGGATTTCACGGCGGAAGTCATCGGTAAGTCGTAGCAAATGATCAAGTACCCCTATCAGCTCCGGGAATGACCCCTCCCGGAGCTTTGTTTTGTCCTTCTCTTCATCCTGATTCACCGTCTTTTACACAGGGAAGATTTCACAGAAATCACATAATTGTGTATTCTGTGATTTCAGAGCGGGCGGTTAGAACGCTCGAGACGAGCTCTCAGTGGAGGCTAAGTACATGATTCGGAAGACCCGTCTTTATACACCAGGTCCCACCCCGCTTCTTCCGGCGGCGCAGTTCGCCATGGCCGCAGCCGATATGCACCACCGGACACCGGAGTTCCGTGCGCTGTTCCAAAAAGTGCTGGCGCAGCTCAAGGTGTTTGTTGGTACGAAAAACGACGTCCTGCTGCTGTCGAGCTCCGGCACGGGTGCCATGGAAGCATCGGTTTCCAATCTGACCTCGCCAGGCGACAAGGTGCTGGTGCTGACAGCCGGTAAGTTCGGCGAGCGGTGGACGGGCCTGGCCAAGGCCTTCGGGTGCGAACCGGATGTCGTTTCCGCGCCTTATGGAGAGACTTTCGAATTGGCGCAGATACGTGCCGCGCTGAAGCCGGAGCACCGCGTGGTGTACATGCAGGCGACCGAAACCTCGACCGCCGTCAAGCACGACGTAGAAGCGATCGCGAAGCTGGTCAAGGAAATTGCCCCGGAGACGATTCTCGTAGTGGACGGGATCACGGGCCTGGGCACGACGCACTTCGACGTGGACGGCTGGGGCATCGATGTCCTGATCGGCGGGTCGCAGAAAGCAGTGATGATTCCGCCAGGTCTAGCGTACTTAAGCGTGAGCGAGAAGGCATGGGCGACGATGGAGAAGTCGAAAAATCCTCGCTACTACTTCGACCTGCGCAAGGAACGGAAAAATGCCGTGAAAGGCGAAAGCGCCTACACGCCCGCAGTGGCGCTGGTTGCCGGGCTTGGAGCTGCACTCGACTACATCGCCGGGCAAGCGGGTGGCGACCTCGAGAAGGGGCGCATCGCGCTGGTCGACAACGCAATTGTGAATGCTGAGGCGACGCGAGCTGGTTTAGTTTCGCTCGGCTTCACGCTATTCGCTCCGACTGCGCCTGCAGCAGCGGCTACGGCCGTTGCGGTTCCGGAAGGAATGGATTCGGGAGCTGTCGTGAAGGCGCTGAAGGCGAAGTTCGCGCTGGTCACCGCGAATGGACAAGGCGAGATGCAGGGGAAGATCTTTCGTGTGGCGCATCTCGGGTTCTTCGACTACCTCGACACAATCGCATTTCTCGGGGCGATGGAGCACATCGCGAAGGACACGCTCGGGTTGAAGGTGGAGTTCGGCCAGGCAGTGGCGGCGGCGCAGAAGGTGTATGCGGAAAAGCAGCGGAGCTGAGCGGAGTTAGCCACGCCTCGCGCATGCCGGCTTGGTTCGGCTTCGGATTTCACGGGCTAATCGCTAACGCCGGAAAGGCGCTAACTCTGCTTCTCAATGAAATTCGCTTCTAAAAGGAATCCGGGTGTCTGAACTTTCATTTGGCGAGAAACTCGTAATTGCGCGCAGGCAGCTCGATCTCTACTCGTATCAGATGGCCGAGTTGCTGGGTGTGCATCCCAATTCGATCACCAAGTACGAGCGCGGTGAAGGAAAGCCGCACGCCGCAGTGGTTCGCATGTTCGACCTGCTCTGCGAAAAACACAATATTCGTTTCGAAGAATTTGAAGCCGATGCGGCCTCTTCGGCCAAGGGAGAAAAGATGAAGATCGTTCTCGCAGAAAAGGTGTCGCCCGCAACGCTCGCAGTCTTCCAGGCCGAGCCGGGATGGGAGGTACTGACACACGATCAGTTGCGTGACGGGCTGCCGGCGGCCCTGGTGGACGCAGATGCACTCGTGGTTCGTAGCGCTGTGCAAGCTGATGATGCGCTGATGGAGCATGCGCCGAAGCTGCGCGTGATCGGGCGCGCGGGCGTAGGTGTGGACAACATCGATGCAGAAGCGGCAACACGGCGCGGCATCGTGGTGATGAACACTCCGGGAGCGAACGCAGTTGCCGTGGCGGAGTTGACGATTGGATTGATGCTGGCGCTGGCGCGCAAGCTTACGACGGCGAACGCCACGATGCATGCGGGCAAATGGGAGAAGAAAAATCTGCAGGGCGCGGAGCTTCGCGGCAAGACGCTCGGCATTCTGGGGCTCGGCCGGATCGGGCTTGAGGTCGCACGACGCGCGCGAGCGTTCGGGGTCGAGATCATTGGCAGTGATCCATTTGTGTCGGCGGCCGTGGCGCGCGAGAACGGCATTCGGCTTGTGGCCATAGAGGAGCTATTTGCCGGATCCGATTACCTCACCCTGCATGTAGGCTTGACGCCGCAGACGCACGGGATCATCAACGCGAAGACGATTGCAACGATGAAAAAAGGCGTGCGAATCATCAACTGTGCGCGTGGCGAACTGGTGGAAGAGGAGGCGCTCGTCGCAGCGCTCAAGTCAGGTCACGTAGCGGGGGCTGCGCTCGATGTCTTTACGGTCGAGCCCCCGAAAGATTCGCCGTATGCTGCGCTGGAGACCGTAATCCTGACACCGCACATCGCGGGATCCACCGCCGAGGCTCAGGAGGCGGTAGGAGTGCAGATCGCGATGCAGGTGCGCGAATATTTAAAGCTTGGAGTGGTGCAAAATGCCGTGAATCTGCCCTCTCTCAGCCACGAAGAGTATGTGCAGCTCGCGCCCTACATCGATCTGGCTGGACGCCTGGGTGCATTTCTCGCGCAGGCGGGCAAGAGCGGGATTGAGGGAATCAATCTCACTTATGGTGGTGCTCTCGCGGAATCTAAGACCGATCTTGTTCGCAACGCGGCAATCGAAGGACTTCTTCAAGGGTCAGAAAACGTGAACCGGATCAATGCGCTCACGGTCGCTCAGGAACGCGGGATTCGGGTGCATGAAGAGAAGGAAGAGATGCGCAGAGGTGGCGCAGCGACCTTACTGACGGTCGAGTTGCACACCTCAACAGGGCGAAGCCGCGCGACGGCTACGGTGATCCACGGCGAGCAGCCTCGGCTGCTGGAGTTCGATGGAATCGACATCGAGGCGCCGCTCGAGGGAAATCTGCTGGTGTGCCGCAACCTCGACGTGCCCGGCGTGATTGGAAAGATCGGAACCATACTCGGCGAACAGGGTGTAAACATCGCGAACTTTGCGCTGGGACGCGAGCGGACAGGTCTGAAGCCAGTGAAAGCTCTGGCGGTTGTACAGGTGGATGCACCGGTCTCAAGCCGGACGCTCGATGCTCTGAAGACGATTGAAGCTCTTCTCGAAGCGAAGCCGGTGCAGTTGGGATAGATTTCTCATTACTCCATTACCTGAGGACATGAGGCACCACCCAGGGACCTGACGTACTAGAAATTTGACGGCTGGCCTTTAGCCCATGACGCTTGGCTTGCCTAGCCACGAACGAAGATACGCAGCTTGGCCGACGTGATAAGTTTCATGCAGGACCATGAAGTTGATGGTTCCGCTGAGCATTCCGTCGGCGCTGGGTGGACCGGGTTTGGCAGCCGGGGTGTCCAGCAACTCTTCGGTTGCAGATTCAAGTGCCTTGTTGAGCCTTGCGCAGCTCTCGTCCCACGCGGAAAGAACTTCGTCAGGTGAGGGAGCATCCGGGCACTCCACGCACTTCTCGCCGCGCGCATACAGCCGCATCCAGGGCAGTTTCCATTGGTCTCCAAGACGCGCGAGCACGGCGGAGCGCGACCAGAGCAGATGGCCAACGATCCAGAGCATATGATTTGTGCGGTCGTTGGGGCGCTTGAGCCAATCCTCTGCCAGGAAGCCGGTCAGTCCCTGTTTCAGAAATCTCGAATTCGTATTGAAGTTTTGCGAGGCGACTTCAAGCCGAGGCGATAGGGCCATCCTTGTTTTCTCCTGTGATTGCCCGAACAGGTTACACCTTCCGATGCGGGGACGAAACTGTGGGACGCTCAAGGTCAGATTCATTTCAAGTTCAACGCCGTGGCGTGACGTGGCTGGTACAAGCCGAGCCCACCTCCGCCAGGCAACCGAATGGTGGTGGTGGTCCCCCAGCCTGCCTGCACGGTCGCGGTGCTCTGCACACCTCTGCTGTTCAGCCAGTCGACCGTTTGCTGCAGGTCGTCGCACATGAGGTAGAGGATGGTCCCGGAGAGATCCTGTTCGGCATGACGTTCGACGAAGCTGCCATCGCCGGGATGAATGCCCAGTTCGGCAGGAGGCATGGCGAAGATCAGCCAGCCTTCGCCGGCATCGAGCGATGGGAATCCGAGAATGTCGCGAAAGAAAGCGCGATCCGCATCGGGGTCGCGGCTGTAAAGGAGAAGATGTGCTCCGTTGATCATGGGCGGGATTGTACGCCTACAGCGAAAATCCCGCCCACTCTCTTGCCTATTGAACGGGACGAGCTTTTCCGTCTTTCAGACTTTGGTCGATGATGGACTTGATTTTCTGGTCCGCTTGCTCCGCGATTCTGCCCTGCTGCTCACCGAGGCGGCCCATCTGTTCACCCAGTTCTCCCATTCGTTCGCCGAGTTCACCCATTCGCTCGCCAAATTCACCCTGCTTTGAGCCGATCTCTCCCTGGATCTCTCCGATACGGCCCTGCAGTTCGCCAAGCTTTTCCTGCATCTCCGCGAACTGATCCTGGGTCAGGTTCTTCCCTTGGCTGGCCTTCAGCTTCGTCATAGCAGCTTCGATTTCGGCGATTTCCTTGCTCATGTCGGGAGTTGGAACGCTGGCTTGCTCCTGCTGGTGCCCGATCTCCTCCTGCTGCTTGCCAAGAGCTTCCTGCTTCTTTCCAAGCTCTTCCTGCTGCCGGCCGAGATCTTCCATTGGCTTGTACATCGCTTCGATCTGTGCGATGGTACCGGGATCGTCGACGACGTAGTCTTTGCCTTCATGACGGAACCAGAGGAAATCTCTGCCGTTTGCCAGTTTGCGAGCCTTATCGATGTCGCTCGTGTGAATATCGCCGTTAAACGAGATGTGCTCCGACCCGTTGCCTTTCACGATGGCATAGGAATCGCCATTGTTTGAGAAGTAGTAACGATAGCCGGACTTCTTGCCATTGCTGACGACGTAGGTGCTGTGATCCTTCTGGGCGTACGCAAAGCCGTGGCCCCCGCCGAAGAATGCTCTCGGTGGCATGATGATCGCCATGGATGCGTGGGGCGGATTAGGCGCGAGGGCTGGCACAGCCAGAATCTTCGCGTGTCCAGGAGCACCTGGCGCAATGAGGGTGAGCGACTGCGTCGGCGAACCAGGCAGGACCATGACGCGCGGCGAGACCATGAGGTGTGCGGGTGCGACTGGAGCCACGTGAACCGGTCCTGCCAGATGAGCGGGGGGCACAACGGGGGTTGCCGGAACACACTCTTCCGCGGTTTTCGGAGTGACTGGAGTTTCTGGAGCCTGTGGTGCGACGACGGGTGAAGGGACTTGATCGCTCTTCGGCTCAGGCTTCGGAGCAGCCTCTGATGGTTCCTGCGGCGTAACTACGATCTCGGGAGTGACAACACCGGTCGTGGGCAGCACGACCTGGTCCTTTTGGTCCTTCTGCTGGCTGGCGGCTTCGACGCGCACGAGGGCGGTGGCAGCAAACAGGGCGATGGGAAAAACGATGACGGCTGCCAAGCCGCGGTGGGTTCCAGCGAAGGCTTGTCGGAAAGACACGTCATTGAGAAGCCGCTCGATACGTCGGGAGAGAGATCCACTGCGGGCCATGGCAACTCCTATCAGGGTTGGGCGCGGTGCGGCCGCGAATTCGAGCAGGATCTGCGCGTAAGCGGTTCGATCGGTGGCCTCTTCAAGTCCAGCGCGGTCGCTGATTGCTTCGGCAAGATCCGAAAGTTTGCGTTTGAGCCACCAGCCGAGCGGACTGAACCACACTGCGGCGGCGTAGAATCCCGCGAGAAGTTGCAGGTAAAAATCGCCCTGGCGGATGTGCGAGCGCTCGTGTGCAAGCACAATACGCAGCTTATTGCTATCCCATGTTTTGTAGTCAGATGGAAGCACGATGGATGAGCAAATTGTGACGGGAGATGCCACGCGCGCGCTGCTGCAAACTCTCAAAGAAGCCGAGTTCGCGATCTGGAGGTCCCCTGCGACAGGCTTCGCGCTCCTCAACAAGCGAAGCGCTGCAATTAGTCCGCAGAGCAGGCGGAGAAGGAGTACGCCGGCTACGCCGAGGTAGAACCAGAGGACTCCGCCGAGGATCGTTTTGGCTGTAATGCCGGGCGCTGTCCCCACTTGGGGTGAAGCGGCCGCTGTCGAAGTCACCGAATCGCCCTGAGGCATGGATGCGGAAGCGTCAAAGCTTGTGGAACTGGAAACACGAGGACTTTTCTCGACCTGGATTGCGGTGTCCTGGATCGCGGTGTCCTGGACTGCCCTGCCGTTGTCAGCGGTGTCTATCGCAAGATCTACGCTCGTACCTTCTGTGGGAGAGGCGGCCTGAGCAGCAGGAACGGCTTCTGACAGCGGCTTCGGTTGAGGCGCGGTCTTGATGCGCGCCTGCAATTCTTCCAGAAGAGTCTGGGGGTCGTCCGGTATAACGACGCGCACATTTGCGGGCAACACGCTCCAGTGTGCAGCATAGGGCAGCAGGATAGGCATCCCCAGCGCCGACACGAGCACGAGGCCCCAAGCAGCCTTCTGTGCAAGAACATTGCGAACGCCGAAGATGCGCAAACCAGCCCAGACGGCCAGGGCCAGCAGAACAGAACGAAGGGCAGCTTCCAGCAACAGTGAGGAGCTCATTCGGCCTCCTTTTCCTTATTCGACTTTCCCGCTTGCTTTTGCACTTCAGCGATACGTGCCGCGAGCCGCTGCAGTTCAGACCGATCGAGGACCTTGGAGTCGACCATGCCAACGAGCAGGGCCTCCACCGAACCATCGCAGAACCAGTCGACAATGCGCTTGACGGCACGACCCGCAACCTTCTGCCTGGACTCCGCTGGTCGATACACGAAGGTGCGCTCTTCGACCGTGTGGCTAAGGTAGCCTTTTTCTTCGAGCCGGCGGAGGACCGTCCGGACGGTCGAGTCTTTCAATGGCCGGTCCAGTTCTTCGCGGACGCGCTCAGCAGTAATGGTGCCGAACCGCCAGATGATGGATAGGATTTCCCGTTCCAGTTCCCCGAGTTCGGCGGGATCGTGAGTGTTACTCGCCATAGTGTTACACACTGTAACACATCCTATAGGTTAGCGTGCAAGAAAATTCTTTTATCAAATGCTGTGACAAACAGACGGGAAGGCCGGCATATCGCTCTCAGGTCGTCAGCAGATACTTCCTGCGGAACGCTCTGTCATCCCGGGTCACGTCCAGCAGATATCTGCGGCCTGGAATCTCACACTCTTGCCGCTCACCTTCCACGCTAGAATATCCCTGACCTTAGCCGAACTGCCCGGAGACCACCAACCTTGAAGAGCGTTAAACTCTACATGCCGAACGGCGATGAGAAGGACTACCCCCAGGTTCTCAATCACAACACTGAGAACGGCCTGTTGGCCTTTCGCTATGAACAGGTGCCCGGTGACCGAACGACCATCAAAAAGGTCATCACCAATCTGCCCTTCCTGATGGACGACGACACGGTGTAGCGTCCAAATGAGATGGCGTGTCCATGGTATTTCGATCCGGAAGTCTAGAAATATCAATAATTAAGAAGCTGATATGATGGCCCTAAGCCGCCACCATCCCGGCTTGGTCTTCATCCGATGATCCTCGACCAAATCCCACCGCAGGAGTCCTCACCCTCCATTTGCATCGTCGGTTCCGGCCCGGTGGGCATGGCGCTCGCTCTGGAGTTGGAACACCTTGGCCGAGAAGTTCTCCTTTTGGAAAGCGGAGACAAGTTCCTCGACAGCCAGATCGCCCAGGCATCGCAAGCTGAGATTGTTGACCCTCGGCGACATGCTCCCATGAACCTCACGGTTTGCCGAGCCCTGGGCGGTACGTCCTGGACATGGGGCGGCCGCTGCGTTCCTTACGATGATATCGATTTCGTACACCGGGATTTCGTTGCCGACGCATGCTGGCCAATCCAGCACAAAGATATCTCACCCTGGTACAGCGTCGCGACACAATACATGCTTTGCGGCAACGATCATTTTCGAATTCCGTACCACCGCGAACTGAAAGCCGGACTCACCCTCGATTTCGTCGAACGTTGGGCCTTCCACACTCGCCTCATTGAGGTTCATCGCCCCGCGCTCACTACTTCCCGGAAAATCAAGATCTGCCTCCGCACCACCGTCACTGGATTGAGGGTCGCAAAAGATGGCCGGAGTGTCGTCGCTCTCGAGGTCGCGACTCCCGCCGGTCCGCGCACCGTAAGCGCCAGCAATTTCATCCTTGCGACCGGCGGCGTGGAAACGAATCGCCTCCTGCTCTGGTTCCAGCAGCAATTCCCTTCCCTGTTCGGCGGTATTGATGGCCCGCTCGGCCGCCATTACATGGGCCACATCTCTGGAAAAATTGCCAGCATTCAACTCGACAATCCACAAGCCATCCACGATCTCGACTTCATCCGCGATGAAACCGGAGCATTCTATCGCCGTCGATTTCTGCTCACGCCAGAAACGCAGATCAAAAACAAACTGCTCAATACGGTCTTCTGGCCTGACAATCCTCCCTTTTACGAGCCCGGTCATCGCAGCTTTGTGCTGTCGTCCACCTTTCTCGCGCTTGCCTTTCCGCCCACAGGGCGCCGTATTTTGCCGGAGGCAATCCGCCTGGCTCACACTGGGCCACGCCCATATCGCATCGCCTCACATATCCGAAACGTCGCCCTCGGTGCGCCCGCCGGCGCCTTCGAAATGTATCGGGTTCTTCGCGACCGCTTCCTCTCCAAACCTCGCAAGCCAGGATTCATCGTTGCCAACAAGGGAGGGCGCTACGCACTGCATTACCATGCCGAACAGGTCCCTAACCCGGACAGCCGTATCCGTCTTGCCAGCGATAAAGATGCCTACGGAGTTCCGCGCGCCTCCATCGATCTCCGCTATACAGAGCAGGACGTCGACAGCGTCATCCAGTCACATCGCGTACTCGACCAAGTCCTTCGCGAAAATCAGCTTGGCAGGCTCATTTACAACTATGATGATGAACATCTCCGCGATCACATCTGGGAAAACGCGGCTGACGGTTATCATCAGATCGGCGGCGCGCGCATGGGAACGGACCCCTCCCGCAGCGTCGTCGACGCCGATTTGACCGTGCACGGGCTTTCCAACCTTGCAGTTGCATCGTCGGCGGTCTTTCCAACCGGCGGCCAGGCCAACTCCACAATGCTTGCTGTCGCCTTAGCAATGCGCCTCGCACACAGGCTCGCCAAGGCAGCCTAGTATTCTTGACCAGCAGATGCGCACAGTCGAACTCAAAACTCCAGGAAGTCCATCCATCAAGTGTTCATCCGTTCTCGGACTCGGTTGCGCATCCATGCTCGGCCGCGCGGGGCGACGTGAATCCCTGGCGGCTCTCAACGCCGCTTACGATGCGGGCATCACCTTCTTCGACACTGCGCGCTCTTACGGCTACGGGGCCTGCGAAGGCCTGCTCGGTGAATTCCTCCAGGGATTCCGCCGCGACACTGTCGTCATTTGCACCAAGTTCGGCATCGTGCCAGGCGATGCCAATGGCTGGAAGAATCGCATCAAGCCTCTCGCTCGCGCTGTATTGAGCGTTGCTCCTCGACTGCGCGCAGTTGTCCGCAAGCAGGCAGCAAGTCAGTTCAACCCCGGGCAATTTTCGGTGGAGACTCTGAAGTCCAGTTTCGAAACAAGCCTCCGCGAGTTGGGAACGGAGTATGTGGACATCCTTCTGATGCACAGCCCGCCGCTCAGCGCCTTGCATCAGGATGACTTGCTCGAAGCAATGGGTCGCCTCGTTGAGCAGGGAAAAGTCCATATCGCCGGCGCTTCGGTTGAAGGCGAGGTCATCAGCCCAATGCTGAGCGCACCGCCGTCGCCGCTGACTGTGGCTCAGTTCGCGCTCAATCCGTTCTCCGTGGGTCTGACCGCGCAAACGGCGCCGGCAGCTAGTTCTCTGCTTTTGATCGCCAATCACCCGTTCGGTGGCGCGGAGGGCATTGTCCAATGCCGTATGGAAATCGATCGAATGCGCCAGGATCCCACGCTTCCGCAGTCGCTGCGAGAAAAGTTTGATTCTCGTGACGAAACGTTGCTTCCTGATCTGGTTTTGAATTGCATCCTCAACGGCACTGGGATCTCGGTTGTGATTCCATCAATGCTCCAGCCGAAGCATCTCAAAACCAACGTTCAGGCTGTTGACCGCTGCCGCTTTTCACCTCCAGAGCTTGATGTCATTCGCAGCAGGTTTGCCCGACTCAATGTCGCCACGTCTAGATAGTCGCGCTCGCGGCCCTTGACGCATGTCCGGAGTTTGATCATTAGGGCGATCAGAGCATCTGATCGAATACTTGGTCATCATTCCAAGGCTCTGGAGGATCTAGAATTCTCTGCATGTCTGAGAAGCTTCGCTGGGGAGTCCTGAGCACCGCCAACATCGGCCTGAAGAAGGTCCTGCCTGCCATGCAGCAAGGCCGGTACACGACCGTCACAGCTATCGCCTCGCGCGATCTGAAGAAGGCCAGGGAAGCCGCCGCTGCCCTCGGTATCCAGAAAGCCTACGGCTCCTACGAAGAACTGCTTGCCGATCCCGAGGTGGATGCCATCTACAATCCCCTACCCAATCAGTTCCACGTCCCCTGGACTGCGAAGGCCGCGAAAGCAGGAAAGCACGTACTCTGCGAGAAGCCGATCAGCATGACCGTGGCTGAAGCCAAGACGCTGCTCGCCGTCCGCGAGCAGACCGGCGTCAAAATCGGTGAAGCCTTCATGATCCGCAGTTTTACCCAATGGCTGCATGTAGCCGAACTACTCCGCTCTGGTCGCATCGGACAACTTCGCTCCGTGGCAGGGCACTTCAGCTACTACAACGACGACCCGAAGAACATCCGCAACCAGGTTGAATGCGGAGGCGGTGCCCTCCTCGATATCGGTTGTTACTGTATTCAGGCCGCCCGCTACGGATTTGCCCAGGAACCGAAACGCGTCGTCGGACTGGTTGATCGCGATACTAGATTCAAGACGGACCGCCTCACCTCTGCGATGCTCGATTTCGATGGCGGCCAAGCTATTTTCACCTGCAGCACGCAAATGGTTCCTCATCAGCGCGTTCAGTTTTTCGGAACGAAAGGCCGCATCGAGATCGAAATCCCGTTCAACGCGCCCAAAGACCGACCCACACGTATCTTCGTCGACGAGACCGGGGAACTGTTCGGCAGCGGGATCAAGACCGAAGTCTTTCCCACAGCCGACCAGTACACGATGCAGGGCGATGCCTTCTCTCGCGCGGTGCTCGACGATACCGAAGTTCCAGTCTCGCTCGAAGAAGCCATAGCCAACATGGCCGTGATCGAAGCGATCTTCCATTCCGCTGAATCCGGCAATTGGGAACAGCCCATGCGCTAGACACCGGGTTTCGGGTTTGGGAAGAGCGCACGGATAGTCTTGTTGTGCCGCAAAGACACGACTCGCAGCGCTTCACCGAACCTAGGCTGCCTCAAGTTGTTCAGCAGCCGATTCCAGTGCAGCAGTCCGCAGACGATCTGCTGACCTTTGTCTGCGAAATTGACATCGCCATGCCAGACGCTTCTATAGAACTCTTCAAACGAGGGCAGTTCGTCAACTCGTTCGATGGGGCTCCCAGCTGATCCGAGGATGAGAAATACCGATGCTGAAAACAGGTGGAGGAACTGGCGCATGAGAAAGAACCTCGCCTGCTGGTACTCATCAGGCGATCGGTCGAAGTAGCGCTCCAGATATGCCGACTCGTCTGCGTCAGTGCTGACCAGGCAATTTGCTGCAACGGCCAGATCGAAGTAGCGATCGTTGAGGAAGCCTGCCTGCCAATCAACAAGCCAAATACGGTTGCCATCAAAGAGGATATTGTCCGGCTTCAGATCCATGTGGCTTGAAACCATGTCTTCTTCGAGACGCGGGTAGATAGCGCAGAGCTGATCGTAATGTGCGAACACTTCGTCGATCTCGCGCTGCGGGAGCAGCGAAGAAGTACGGAATCGCCCGATGAAGGCTTTGTGCGCTGTAACGTAGTTGAATTCTTTGGGGAATGGCGGGAGCGCGTGGAGGGTTCGCAGGGTGAGGGGAACAAGTTGTAGCGCCTGCAATGAGGACAGAGGAGCCGTTTCCACGAAGTCCGTGATCGAGATTCCATCATCCGCATTGGTGTAGTGGACGCGGGGCGTGATGCCTCCGTCTGAGGCAGCGCTCATGCACGTGTAGATGCGGCGCGGATCCATCTGCTCGTTGATTCGAGTCATGATTCGCAGCAGGTAGGGCGACCCTTTCACGACGATGCGGAACACGAGGTCAGAGCTCAGGCCTCGAGTGATTTGACGCATGTCCTCGGTTGTGTCGGTTCCAAAAGCTTCCTGCAGACCACGGCAGACGGCAGCACTCTTTTCGTCGGAAATGTGAGAAATCTGAGAAGTCATAGTTCTCCCGACCGTATTTTCAGATTGAGCTTCGAAGGCCGAGCCTACCCGAAGATGGTTGAAAATACAGTCTGTTTTATGCAGTGAGATGTTGCTATCCTGAGAATGGCAGGAGACGGATCAGTCCCGCCGAATCAACGCCAAATAGCTCACGGCCGCCCTCTTGGGCGGTTTTCCGTTTTTTTGCGGAGAAGCACGTTTGCGGTCAGCGGATGCGGCCCGGACGGGATTCGCGTGACATCGTCACAGCTCAGCGTTTGGCAGACGCAAAGAAGCCATCCACCCGGCTCAGGGGGTGCGGAATGCAGTAGTGATCAGCGGGAAACAAAGGGGAGACGAACAAAGCGCGGCCGCTGCCGTCTGATGGTGTATTACCAGGAGCGCAGCGGCCTAAATCGAAGAGAGACTATCCTTCCGCGGAGGCCTGTCCCGCTTCGTCTGGATTCACCAGATCGCGAAGCTCTTTGGATGGTTTGAAGTAGGGCACGCGCTTGGCGGGAACTTCCACACGCTCGCCAGTCTTCGGGTTGCGACCAATACGGGGATTGCGCTGGCGGATGCGGAAGGAGCCGAAGCCGCGAATTTCAATCTTGTCACCGCTTTGCAGCGCTGAGATCACGGAATCAAAAACTGTCTCGACGATTACCTCGCCGTCACGACGGGTCAGGTCGCCCAACCGCGTAACCTTTTCCACCAGATCTGCCTTGGTCATGTCCTCTGGCCTCCGCACTACAGGATAAACGCATTCAGCACATGGAGTTAAGAAAAAACGCTTGCCTTGTGGATTGACCCTGGGGAGATTACCGGGGCGTACCGGTCCCTGCCGGCGAGCTCTACTTCAGGGGAATTCCCAAAGAAGCAAGTCATTATATGATGGCTGAGTCTCCCAATGTCCTGTGCCAATGAGAATTGGGGAGCGGGAAAGCTCGTGACCTATCCCAGATACAGCATCATCATCCCGGCTTATAACGAGAGCGCGCGGATCCCGGCCACTCTAGCGGCTGTGGTCGCTTGCATCCGGGAAAAGGGCTGGCCAGCCGAGGTCTTGGTCGTCAATGATGGTTCCACCGACTCTACAGCGCAGTTAATAAAGAACTTCGCTGTTCAGGCTCCCGAGGTCCGGCTTCTGGAAAATCCAGGAAATCGGGGGAAAGGATTCAGCGTCAGGTCTGGGATCCTTCAGGCACAGGGCGAGATTGTCATGTTCACTGACTCTGATCTCTCCGCGCCGATCGAAGAGGCAGAACTGCTGTTTGCTGCCATCGCAAACGGGGCAGATATTGCAATTGGCTCGCGGTGGCTCGAGAGTGGAAGGCAGACACACCGGCAACCGCTGTATCGACAATTCTTTGGACGTTGCTTCAACATGGTTTGCCGCATGGTGATGAATCTGCCGTTTGCCGACACGCAGTGCGGGTTCAAAGCATTCACGCGAAACGCGGCACAGACGGTCTTTCAGTTGCAGACGATTGAGCGGTGGGGCTTCGATCCAGAGATCCTGTTCATTGCGTTGAAGCGAGGATTCCGCATCGTGGAGGTCCCCGTCAGCTGGGCGCACGATGAGCGCTCGCGCATGAGCTATTTGAAAGACGGTTTGCAGATGCTCAAAGAGCTGGCGATCGTTCGATGGAACGCACTGACAGGTCGCTACAGCAAACGTATCGAGGCGATTCTTCGAACTGGCGAAAGCCGGTAAATCCAGTTCAATCGGGAGGAGCCGCCTGAAGCCTTCGGCTCCTATGGCAAGCTCCCACCCTAATTAAGACAGCCCAGCCCAAAATGGACCAGATTCGTCGTGTTCACGCCGAACGTTCACGCTTTGTCTGATCGTCAACCACGAGTTCTTCGTGGCGGACTTCACCTGACAGATCGCGTACCTGCTCGACCGGTTTCTTGGAGACGGAAACTTCTTCGCGGACGACTGTAGACTTGTCCAGCGAAGCGCGCTCCTCACTGAGCGGAACACGAATTTCTTCTTCTCCGATGCTTCCGGCAACGGGACTCGCGTTCGTCGCGGGTCTGCGTTCCACCACAAGCTCTTCGCGCTGCACCGGAACCTGAACGTTCTGAGTCTCGCTGACGACCTCTTTACGAAGGCGCACTTCACCTCGATTCACCCGATCTTTATGGACGCGAAGGACTTCTCCGAGCAGTTGGACGTTGCTGAGTGGGCGATCGGCGCTGGTCCGACTCGCGCTCCTCGATTCAGCACTGGATAGATCCGTGCTCCTGTCGGAGAGATTGGTGCCTCTATCCGCGCGATCCCTGCTGTCGTACTGATAGGCACCGGATTCCTGCGAAAAATCGTATGTTCCGGCATTCTCACCAAAATCGGCATTATAGCGATTGAGAATAGACTCCGCTTCGGCCTTGCGAGTGCCTGTCTGAACCGTCACGATCGCGCCGTGCGTGCTGCTCCCGAAACGGTGAGAAAAGTAGCGTGCGCGATCTTGCGGGATATTCATTGCGGTAAATGAACCGTGCAAGTCCGAAGTATCGTCATATCCCTCGTCGTAACGTTGTGAGGGCGGAATGACCTCACGCTGTGCCGGATCGCCGTCGAGACGCTCGTCCGCATAGGGCTCGACATCTTCTCCGCCGAACCAGGACTTGATCTTGTCCCACGTCGATGGAGCTTTGTCGTCGGTCTCATGTATGACTGTGTTGCCTTCCACGGTGGTTGCTCCGGTGTAGGAGCCGCGGTGGGCGATGCCGAGGTGAGCGGACTGGAAGCCCGCTTCCTGAAGGGCGTCTATTGCTTTGCGAGCATCACTGCTGTCTTCGAAGTAAGCGGCGATCGTGTCTGTATAAACTTCTGCATGGGCCATAAATTAACTCCATTGGGTTGTGAATAGACGCACGTGTCTTGCGAGCGCCGAACATGGCGCTGGGAAAGCTATTGCAGTGTCATCGAGTTTTGGGTCGTGCTGCAGTCTTAGGATGCAGTCGCATTGAGATGGTTTTCCCATCAGCGAAAGCTAAGCATGAAAAGAAAAAGGTACTTACAAGTGCTCAGCTTCGTTACCGTCGAACCGTTGAAACCTGCTCTGATGCGGGCCGGACCCGACTGAAGGTCCTCCTCACGCCATGGCTGTTTTGGCCAGAGCGTTCAAGCCTCGGTCTTCAATCTCGAGCTGACGTATCTTGTATTTCTGGATCTTCCCAGAGAGGGTGGCAGGAAACTCGTCGACAAAGCGAACATGCTCGGGGATCTTGTAGTACGCGATCTGCCCCTGGCACCACTCGCGGATCTCCGCTTCGCTAGCCTCCGTTCCGGGGCGAAGGCGGATCCATGCAACCACGATCTCGCCGAGACGTTCGTTGGGAATTCCAACGACCTGGACCTCACCGACTTTTGAATTGGTGTAAAGAAATTCTTCCACTTCACGCGGATAGATGTTTTCGCCCCCACGAATGATCACATCGCGCGAGCGGCCGGTAATGTGAAGGCACCCGTCCGATCGCATGACCCCGAGATCACCGGTATGAAGCCATCCATCAGGTTTGACCACCTGCGCCGTTCCTTCCGGATCGCCGTCGTAGCCTTTCATCACGGCATAACCGCGTACGCAGATTTCTCCCTGCATGCCGATCGGGAGACGCGCACCGTCAGTGGTCGAAACTACTTGAAGTTCCGTTTGAGGCATAGCGCGACCAACCGTGTTGACGCGAATCTCGAGCGAATCGCTTGCATCGCTCATGGTCACCACCGGCGATGTTTCGGTTTGGCCATAGGCGATGACGAGTTCGCCAATGTGCATTTCATTGAGAACACGTTTCATCAGTTCGACCGGACAAGGGGCACCACTCATCATTCCAGTGCGGAGGCTGGTGAGATCGAAACCTGAAAACTCCGGCAGCGCGAACTCGGCAACATACATCGCGGGCACGCCGTAGACCGACGTCGCTCGCTCGTCGTGAACAGCCTGAAGGGTGGCTCGTGCGTCAAAAGTCCAATTGGGAAGGATAAGTGCGGCACCCGTATTCAGCACGCTCATCATACCGATCACGCAGCCATAACAATGAAAGAGAGGCACGGGAACAACGACTTTATCCTGCTCGGTATAGTGAAATCCACGCGCGAGGAACTGACCGTTGTTGACCACATTGCGATGGGTGAGCATGACGCCCTTGGGATTTCCTGTGGTGCCGCTCGTGTACTGGATGTTCGCGACATCGTCGGGCGAAACCTGATCGGGGAGGCGACCATCGGCTTCCAGCAGCGCAGGCCATTCGGGAGAGTCGAAGAAGATGGTATGCTGCAGATCCAGTTCGAGGCCGTGGCGAGCGCGCTCAAGAATTTCGGCGTAGTCGGCACGCTTATCTTTGTGCCACAGGAACAGCGCCTTCATGCGGGAACGTGTAAGGGTGTATTGCAGTTCGTGCGACCGGTAAGCAGGGTTGACGTTGACGAGCGAAACGCCGGCGCGGGCGCACCCCATGTGCATCATTACCCACTCGATGCAGTTGGTAGACCAGAGTCCGACGCGATCTCCACGCCGGATACCAAGGGACCAGAGGCCCCGCGCCACCTTGTCTGCAGCCTGACTCAGTTCGGCCCAATTCATACGCCGCGACTGATGACGCGATGCAACCGCGAGGCGATCGGGAAAGCTTGAGGCAGTGCGCTTCAGGAGTTCGCCTATCGTGAGGTTCAGAAGGGGGACGTCATCTCCGCGAGAGTAGCTGAGAGTTTCAATGTCTTCGTAGACGGCCATGGGTAGGACTCAGGTGGCAGTTTAGCGGCAGCAACTCACGCTCAGGTGTGATCTAGTTCACAGATTGCTGAGAACGCGAGGTGGATGGTGAGGGCATGTCGAACTCACGCCGGAAATTTTTGCAAAATGGCACAGCGCTGGCAGCTGGGCTAATTGGGACGCAACTGGTTCATTCGGAAAGCGCTGAGCCGCAGGCGCAGACAGGCGATAGCACGCGCGGTTTCTCGGTGCAGCCCGCGGCAGATCTCGCGCCGGTGCAGGTGCCCCGGATGAGGTTCGGCAATGTGGAGATCAGCCGTCTGGTCATGGGCGTCAATCCGCTGTATGGATTTGCGCATTACAATTCGAACTTCTCGCAAACGATGGCGGAGTGGTACACGCAGGAACGCGTCTGCGAAGTGCTGCACCGGGCGAACCGCTTCGGGATCAACGCATTCAACTTTGTCACATGGAAAAGGTCGCCGGAAGATTGGAAGCGATTTGTCGCGGAAGGTGGGGAGATGCACCTCATCGCGCAGGTCGCGGCGCCCGACGATGCATCCGCGATGGTGCGAGATTTCAAGCCGCTTGCTCTGCACCGGCAGGGAGAAGTGGTCGATATCGCTTTTCGCGACGGCAAGATGGACACGGTTCGCGAATGGTGCAAGCAGGTTCGCGACCTGGGAGTGATGGTGGGTGTGGGTACGCATAAACCAGAAGTCATTGCGCTGGTAGAAGAACAGGGCTGGGATGTCGACTTCTATGCCGGCTGCGTATACAACCGCACGCGAACCCCGGACGAGTGGAAGAAAGTTTTGGGCGGTGAGATCTTGGAGATGCCGCGCGAAATCTATTTGCAGAGCGATCCGGCGCGAATGTACGCTGTGATGCGACAGACGAGAAAGCCGTGTTTCGCATTCAAAATTCTGGCTGCGGGACGAGTTGAAGAGCAAAGCGTGGCGGCTGCATTCCGGACTGCTTTCAGAAGCCTCAAGCCGAACGACGGAGTCTTTGTCGGCATGTTCCCGCGCTATAAAGATGAGGTGAAGGAGAACGCCGAGATCGTTCATCGGATTCTATCCGGCGCCTGAAGCTGCCATCGCCTCGTACGTGCTCAAGTAACATCAGTTCTATTGCGCCTCGCGCGGGAGTTGCTCGAGCAGACGCTTCCACGTCTTCTGGTTCCGACGAAAACTCTTCTTCAGATCTTCAAGGATGCGATCGAAATCGGAGTTGGTGCGCAGGTTGTTCCACGCGGGATTCTTCGCGAACCATGGATAGTTCTCGTTGCCAAGGTAAATGGCGCGACGCAGCCAATGAAGAGCTTCGCTGGAGTCGCCCTCGACAGCGAAATAGGTGGCAAGGCGATAGGCCATCTCACTGTCGGCCTCGGCTGCAGCAAGGGTTTCGTCCTTTAGCAACGCGGCCGCCCGATCGCGTTCACCCGTCTGCACGTAGCACATGGCAAGAGTCGGAACGGCTATACGGAGAGACTCGTCATCGCGGATCACGCCTTCAAGGATGCGGATGGCTTCAGGAAGATTGCCAACGCGCATCTGCTGGTAACCGGACGATGTGCGCAGCAGCGGATGGCGTGGCTCAAGCGCGAGGCCTTTCTCCAATTCATCGCCGGCCAGTTCGAGAAGGTTCTGGTAGTGATAGACGCGCGCGCGATGGTTGTAAAGGATAGCCGCGTTCGCCGGGTTGAGCTTGAGTGCGCGGTTGAACTGGGCAAGCGCTTCGTCGTACATTCCGTCGCCGCGAATAGCGATGCCCGCAACCATGTGAACGTTCCAGTCGTTCGCAGCCGTGGAGAGCAGGTTGGCAATCCCGTGACGCGCAGATTCTTTCTCTCCGCGTGACAGAAGCATGTAGATGCGGTAGAGGTTGGCCTCGATTGCGGCAGGATCGAGACGCAGTGCTTCGTCGAAAGAGCGCCGCGCGTGCATCACGTGAATCTGGCCACCGAAGCCGTGTCGAACGTATTGGAGATCCGCGATGCCGAGACCCGCCCAACCGGCAGCATACTCGGGGTCCTTCTGTGTGACACTGCTGAAGAGCGCGTGAGCACGATCGAGGTCCGTCTTGGAACCGGTGCGGACCATAAACGAACTAAGTAGTGCGCGGGCCTGCAAATACTCTTCACTCACAGGCCCCGGCAGCGAGCCATCGCGAACGGGCGGGCGCGGCGCGTCCATCTGCTCAGCGCGGCCGAGACCGTGAAGCGCAGCAAAGACCTCATTGGAGATTTCCGTCTGAACCGCGATGAGATCGAGCGAAGCAACACTGATCGAACCCCCGGAACGAACGCTCTGCGAACCGACGTCGAGGAGCTGCCAGTTGAGATCGAATCCTGTTTCTGAACGCAGGAAGTTGCCCGCCAGCACGTACGACACGAGAAGACGCTGGCCAACAGAGAGCGGGTCCATCTGCGCGAGAGGAAGCGACATCAGCGTGCTCGATGGACGAACCACGAGAGCCGGAATTCGCGCGAGCCGCGCGGCGATCGCATCGGCGAGTGCATAGCCGTAGAGCGGCGCGACGTTTTTCGGACCAAGATTGGCGAAAGGGAGTACGACGATCGAGTTCTGCGTCATGCGATCGCCGTTGGATTCTCGGAACCGCTCGGCCAGCATGGACAGGAATCCAGTCGCTCTCTTCTCGGCTTCGGCCTCTGTGGTAGGCAGGTTCGCGGCGGCATCGCCGGGAATGATCCCGGTCTCAATCTGCAGCGCCTTCATGATGGTCTTCAGCGCTTCACGAACTTCAGCCGCAGAGGCGTAGCGGCTTGCCGGGTTCTTTTCGAGGCAGGTTAGGATCACGCTCTTCAGTTCGGTCGAAATCTCGGGCACAATCTCAGTGAGATCGACGGGATCTGAAAACTGGATTGAGCGGATTGCTGCGAAGTCCTCGGCATCCGGGCGGGAAAACGGATGACGGCCGCTGACGAGTTCGTAAAGAATCACGCCCAGGGCCCAGATATCGGATTGGACGCTGGACTGTCCAGTCACGAACTGCTCGGGCGCCATGTAGCGAATTGTCCCTCCCCGCGCCGTATATGTCGCCGCAACAGAGGCGTCCTTGGCCATTGCGGGCTTGGAGGGATCGAAGCTCGCATCCTCAGGACGAAGGCGTCTGGCAAGTCCGAAGTCAAGAATCTTGACCAGTCCTCCATCCGTGAGCATCACGTTCTGCGGCTTCAGGTCTCGATGGAAAATGCCCAGGGTGTGAGCGGCCTGCAGTCCATCGGCAATTTGGATGCCCACTGAGAGAACGAGTTGAGGCGTGCCGGGTCCCCGTGCGATGAGTTGATCGAGCGACTGTCCCGGCACATACTGCATGACGATGTATCCCTCATTGCCAGCTTCGCCCACTTCGTAAATCGCGCAGACATTCGGATGCTCGATGGCAGAAGCGAGGCGAGCCTCACGCAGAACTGTGGTGCGCAACTGCTGCGCGGAGAGCAGCCCAGTGCGGAGAATTTTCAACACGACTGGACGCTGCAAAAGGGTGTCATTGGCGAGGAATACCACACCGCTTCCGCCTGCACCGAGGCGCCGGATAATCTCGTAGTGCTCGATGGACTTGCGCTTCATTGCTGAAACAAGTTTAGATGTGTGGGCATAAAGGGGACGTTAGGAGGCTGTTGCAAGAAAGCGCTCTTGTCCATCGCGCGAGTGAAAGCCCCTGTTTTCAGCCCTTTGATCGCAGATAAATCCAAGTCAATTTAGACCCCTCCCTACCCGCGCGCCGTGTTATGCCCCATCGTGGGTTCTGTCCGCTCCGTCCACCGCGGCGACAACTCCCTCACCGCGATCACCACCGCCGGCAAAAGCATCACGATCGAGTTGAGCACCCACATCTCCGAACCCGCCGCCACCTGATCCTTCAGCGGTGACAAGAAACAAACGCGGGGCGCCGCCGCATACTCCGGGTACAGTACCTTTCCCGCAAATGCCAGCGTCGCCGACAACGCCGTATTCACGATATCCGCGCTCAACAGATACGGAATCATCGTCCATCGCGGCCATCGCTCCTTTGCCGGCCATGGTTCCAACACTACCCACCAGAACAGCAGCGACGTCGCAAAGAAGCAAAGATGCTCAAATTCGTGAATCTGCTCGCTCTTGAAAGTCAGTTCAAATGCTGCCGGAACATGCCACCCCACAAACGCAACGTTCATCGCCATCCATGCAGTCACCGGATGAGTGAGCACGCGTACGACAATTCGCAGCCATTTCGCCCGGAACGCCGGCCGCAATCCCGAAACGATCATTCGCGGCATTCCCCGCAGCATCGGAACCACTGGTGCTCCGAGCACAATCAGCGGCGGCGCGATCGACATCAGTATGAAGTGCTGAATCATATGCGCTGTTAGCAGGAAGTCGTCCAGCGCATCAATCGGTGAAGCGATCGCGATCCACAGAAAAACAATTCCGCAGCCAAAGCTAACAGCACGCCACGCCGGCAGTTCGCGCTCCCGCGTCTTCCGCGCAACTCGCCATCCTCGCAGATAAAGAACCAGCGCCACCGCCATCACAATCAGCGGACCAATCGGCACGGACCACGTCCTCAACAGACACGCAACAACTGGCGCACCGCCACCTGCATCTGCGTCGATGAATGCAAACATCATTAACACGAGCCGCCTCAGTCGGTCATCTAACCGGAGTCTGCCCCGCTCCGCGCTCCACGGTGGATTTCGGCGGCACTCGTCCACCGTCGCCCACCACATAGCGCGAAGCGTCCTCTGCCGCTGGCTGATATCCCGGATGCAGCGTCTCCAGATACCGAACCAGCGCCGTGCCCTCCGCTGGAGACAACGCACTCCCATACGCCGGCATGTTCCCTCCACCCAGCAGAATCTGCCTGTAGAGCTGATCTTCAGTCAGGCGTGTGGCAACCTGGTCCAGAGCTGGCCCGCGCTCTCCACCTTTTCCGCCAAGCGCGTGACAATTCCTGCACTGCTTCTCCTGCAGCACATTCGCTCCCTGCCGCTCCAGCGGAGTTCTCCCGTGCAACAGCTCTGCCGGAACCGGCGCTCCGCTCCATGCATTCATCACCGGGCTCCACGGCGTGTATGTCCCCAGATGCGTCCACTCGCCCCAGCACACGGCGACGAACATCAGCACAAATACCGCCACCGGCCTCCGCCACCAGCTCTTCTCTCCCACGCCCGCTACCAGCGGCAAAGCGATCAGCACAATGACCGCTATGACTGGCGCGATCAGAATGAAGGGCGTCTCCATCTCCGGGGGCAGGAACGAGAGCACCGTATAGATCCACAGAAAGAAGAAGTCCGGCTTGGGAACCGTGGAGATGATCGTAGGATCGGGAAATCCCTTGGGTCCATACGGCCCAAACACCGCAGCACACACCGCGACCGCAAATAAGATTGCCGCGGAAAACACGAGGTCCTTCCACACCGCCCCGGGCACAAACGGAATCCCATCCTTGTGCGCCAGCTCGTTGTACTCCTGCACGTAGGTCTCACGCCGCACAATCCGCCCCGGCATCGGCCACTCGTTGATGCCAAGCTTCAGCACCATCCACACGTGCAGCCCGGTAAACGCCAGCAGAGTTCCCGGGATCACGAACACGTGCAGCGCAAAGAATCTTGTCAGGGTCGCGCCATTGATGATGGGCCCTCCAAGCATCAGGTGCACAAGCTGCCCGCCAATCCATGGAACGCGCCCCATGATGGAAGCGCCAATCCCGAGCCCCCAATACGCGTCCTGATCGAACCGCAGCACCTGACCCGTGAACGCCATACCCAGCGTCATCAGCAGCATGAAGACGCCCACAATCCACGTCAGCTCGCGCGGATATTTGTACGCACCAAACAGAAACACCTGGGCCATGTGGATCAGCACGACGGCAACCATGAAGTTCGATCCCCATCCATGCATCGCGCGCAGGAACCACCCCAGCGGCAATTCGTGATTCAACAGCTCCAGCGAATTCCACGCATGTGCCGCCGAAGGCTGATACACCAGCGCCAGTAGAATTCCCGTCATCACCTGCAGGATCAGCAGCACCAGGCTCGCGCTCCCGAAAACATACCACCAGCTCGCGGTACTTCGCGGCACCGGATGCAGCACCGCATCCTTCACCGGTCCTTCGAGTTGTACGCGCCGTTCTAGCCAATCGTAGAGGCGCTTGTACCAGACCTTTCCGCGCATGATTCGATCCTTGAAACGATCTGTGACGATACCGGATTTTCTGCACCAGGGCAGTCCATACGTGCCTTGTTCTTCAGCGTTGGCATCTGCCCGGCATTGATCAATAGCTTTCCGTTCTCCACCTTCATCTCGTACGTGAACAAGCCTCGCTCCGGCGGGCCAGAGGCTCTGCTGCCATCCGCGTAGTACACGCCCCCATGACAGGGACACATGAACAGCTGCGACTCGGAAAACCACCGGACCGGGCAGCCAAGGTGTGCGCAGTTGATCGCAAACACGGTGAATTCATCCGCCGCCGAGTGGCGCACATACGCAGGAATCTTTGCCGTCGCTCCATCCCACGGATCCGAAAACGGATTCTGAAACGAAATCAATTTCGTCTCCCCTTCTGGAAAATCCGTCACGCTCCCCACGGGAATCCACGCAAGATATTCCTTTCTGCGCAACACGGGCCCAAGGACATAGCCCACCACCGGAGTCGCAATCGCCAGCGCCACCACCGCGTTCAGCGCGATCCCCACGTTCATCAGAAACGTCCGCCGCGACACCCGTTCCTCTTGCAGTCGTTCTGCCTGCTCCTGTTTGCTGGGCGATGGCAATTTCCCGTCCATTTGGTTCTCCTCTACTTCTTGATCGCCGAAGGCGGCTCCTCACCCGGCTTCCCCGACAATTGGTTCCCATTTGGGTAGGGCTGTCCCGGCAACACCGGCCTCTGCGACATCAGCCACGCACTCACGTCCGTCACCTCGTCCTCCGTCATCGCGCGTCCCGGGATGTGCCCACGCCAATCCGGTTCGCCAATATCTGGCCTTCCAGCCACAATCGTTGTCCGAATCGTCTGCTCATTCACCAAAGCCAAAAACGATCCATCTAGAATCGATCCTGCTTTGCCCGGCTGCTCGCGCGTCATTCCGTGGCAGCGCCCGCACGCGATCGCGTAAACTGTTTTGCCCTTAACTGCATCGCCCGCATGCGCGGCCCGATAATTCGGCTGAGTCTCACCACTAAACGGGTTCTCCCGCCGCCATCTTTCGCGCATTCCCTTCACCAGCGCATCGATCTGCTGATCCGTCAGCACACCCCCGCTCTCCAATGCAAACGCCGGCATCAGCGTTCCCTTTTCCCCTCTCGCAATCACGTCGCGCAAAGAAGCATCATCGATCCACGCCTCGTATTCGGGATTGGCCAGATTTGTGGCCGATCCATTCCGACCGTCAACACCGTGGCAGCCTGCGCAATTGTCGCCATACAGCTTGTCAAAGGCCAGCACCTCTTCCGGTCGCGGCACTTCGGGACCTGCTTTCGGCTTTCCGGGCAGGTTGCATCCCGCCGCCGAAAGCAGCGCCAGCGCGCACACAACGCCCGTCGCGATCCTGTTTCTCATCGCTTCGGCTCATCTCCATCGCGCTCATGCATCAACCCCGGAGCCTCCACGCCCAGGCGCACAGCCAGTGGTGCCTGCCGCAGCCGCTTCAATCTTCCACGCTTCGTGACCACGTACCCCGCAACCAGTCCAAAGATCACCTGCGCCGCTGCAAACGACCACCAGTCGATATGCTCCGCTAAAAACGGATTCACAAGCCCGATTACGCTGTGCAGCAACCCCGTCCACGCTGCTGGAGCAATGATTCCGCCCAGCAGAATCGGATGTCTGGGCCAGATCGGAAGCATCGCTCCATACAGCAGACCGACCAGCAGTGTCGTCGCTCCCTGAATAATGTTTGCAGTCACGAAGGCGCCAAGGTTGAAGTGCTGCATCTGCTCTACCGTCGGATTCACCCACGTTCCAACACCAGCGCCGCCCAGCAGATTCACCACATACCAGATGCTGTGAAAGCGAATGATCCCATAGATCTCTGCTGGAATCACCATGGCAATGCCGCCGGCGATTCCGCCTACAATCCCGCTCGTAACCGGGAATGTTTCCAGAGGCAGTTGCGCGCGATGCGTCTCGTCCACCTGAATACGTGCCACCTTCTCGCGCGAAGGCACAATTGCCACCACCTCGTCCGTCACCGGGATGTCCTCGTGCCTTTCGTGCGGCAGCACCTCCCGGAACCAGCCGACGATGGAAACAACCGTCAGTAGCGCGCCGAGCACACCGATTCCCAAAGTCGTCACCAGGGACGCGAAGAGCAGCGTCACCCCCAGCGCCATCATGAACGGCCAGGCAGTCGGCGCGGGAAGATGAATCGTGTGCGTATGTATGTCCCCGCGCGCTTTCGTCGGTATCGGTGAATGAGATTCCGTCATCTGCCCACCACGTAAACAACCGTGAACACCACCACCCACACTGTATCCACAAAGTGCCAGTAAAGCGCTAGCACCTTCACACGATACGAATGCTCTGTCCGCAAGTGTCCGGTCAAGGCAAACACCAGGGTGACCAGCATCATCAGCATGCCTACAATCACGTGCGAGGCATGCAGCCCCACCAGCGAGTAAAAGCACGTCCCGAACAAATTCGTGTGGATCGTCAAATGATCCCGCACGATCAGCTTCTGCCACTCCATTCCCGTATCGACAAGAAAGATCGCGCCCAGCACAATCGTTACGCTCCACCAAAGCCGGAACGCGGCCAATCTCCCATACTCGATTGCCCTCTCCGCAAGCATAATGAACCCGCTACTCGACAGCAGGCACACCGTGCCGAAGTACGGAATCTCCAACACCTCTTTCGGTGTCGGCCCATTCACATCGCGCCCGAGGTAGTAGAGATACGCGACCACGAAAATGAGGAAAATGGATGACTCAGCGGTAATCAGCCCGGCCATCGCGACCATACCGCGCGATGGCAGTCTCCACTCGCCTTCTTGTGCCGCGTGTTGCAGTGGAACGGTCGCCATGATCTCCTCACTCAAACGCAGAATCCGGATCTTCCGGATGCTTCAAATCCCACAACGGTCTCCGGCTTGCCACTACCGGGTCCACCACAAAGTTGTATGCAGGCGGCGGCGAAGACGTCGACCACTCCAGAGTCCAGGCATCCCAAGGATCCGGTCCCGCCTCCTTTCCGCGAAAATACGAGTGCACCAGGTTGTACGCCAAGATCAGAACCGCAATCCCTTGTATGAATCCGCCCACCGAAACAATCTGATTCAGCAGCGTCCACCCGCGATCTGGCTCATAGGTAAAAATTTGCCGCGGCATTCCCAGCAGCCCCGGGAAGTGCATCACGTCAAAGGTCAGATGGAACCCAATCACCATCAGCCAGAAGTGCCACTTCCCCAGCCGCTCATCCAGCATCCGTCCCGTCATTTTCGGATACCAGTAGTAGATCGCTGCAAAGATCATGAACACGATCGCGCCGACCAGCACATAGTGGAAATGCGCAACCACAAAGTAGCTGTTATGCAATTGCCAGTTCCACGCCGAGACCGAAAGCATGATGCCGGTCAGTCCCGCGATCACCCACTGGAACAGGAACGCGATCGAAAACAGCATCGGTGTCGCAAACCGGATTTTCCCGCCCCACAACGTCGCGAGCCAGTTGAACGTCTTGATCCCCGTCGGAATCGAAACCAGCATCGTCGATAAAGTGAAGAATGCATTCCCAAACGACGTCATCCCGATCGTGAACATATGGTGCGCCCAAACGCCTAGGCTGATAAACCCGATCCCCACCGATGCCGCCACCATCGCCGGATACCCGAAAATCGCCTTCCTCGAAAACACAGGAATAATCTCATTGGCAAACGCGAATGCCGGCAGCACCAGCACATAGACCTCCGGATGTCCGAAGATCCAGAAAAAGTGCGCCCACAAGATCGCCGAACCACCCATCTGCGTATCGAAGAAATGTCCCCCCAGATAGCGATCGATCAGCAGCATGGCCTGCGCGGCAGTCAGCGGGCTCACCGCCACTAGAACAAGAAACGAAACAGTTGCATAAAGCCACGGCAGCAGCGGAATGCGCGATAGCGTCATTCCCTTGCACCGCATGCAAAACACCGTCGCAAGAATGTTGATCGCAGTTCCGATACTCCCGATACCGTTCGCCAGAATCGAAACTGCCCAGTAGTCGGTCGAGTGACCCGGCGAAAACGCCTTCTCCGTCAACGGCGCATACGCAAACCACGCCACATCCGGCGCTGACCCCGTCCCGTACAACCCCACGCCCCCAATGAAGCTGTAGTAGAGCAACAGACCGGCGAATGCGCTGATCCAGAAACTGAACGCATTCAAGCGAGGAAAGGCCATGTCCCGCGCGCCAATCATCAGCGGCACGAGATAGTTCCCGAACCCAAACAGAATCGGCATGCCCACCAGGAACACCATCGTCGTTCCATGCATCGTGAATAGCCGATTGAACGTGAACGGCGAAACGAAATTGTTGTGCGGATAAAACAGTTGGATCCGGATCAATAGCGCTTCCGATCCCGCCACCAGCAAGAACACCAGCGCATAGCAGATATACAGAATCCCCAGCCGCTTGTGATCTACGGTCACAATCCAGCCGTGAATGACTTCCAGGTACGTGCCCGGTCTGCTCACCACCGACGTTTGATCCAACCCAGCCTCTATCCCCTGGGGCGCCGGCATGCTGTCTGTACCCATCTCCGCTCCCGCGCTACTTCAGCGTCAACAAATAGGCAGTGATCTGCTGGTTTTGCCCGTCGCTCAAATGCATTGCCGGCATCAGCGATCCCGGCTTGATCTGGTTGGGATCGCCCACCCACCCGAGCAGGTTCTCCTTCGTATTGGTCGCCGCACCCGACGCGATCGTCTCCCGGCTCATCAAGTGCGTAAGATCCGGCCCATATCTCCCTGTCGCCACGGTGCCAGCGACCGTATGGCAACTGATGCAAGCCTCGTGCTCGAACACATACTGCCCTGTCCGCGCCGAAATTTCCTGCGACTCCCCGAGTTCAGCAACATTCCCTTGCGTTGTCGGCGAGTTCGGCGGAACCTTGCTCACAAGCGCCTGTCCTGCGCCACCCCGGTTGCCGGCATTCGGCGCAGTCTCGTTCGCACCTGGTTGCAGACCACCCGGAACCGCCGTTAACTCCGCCTGCGTCCTTTGCTGCCCCGCGATCCACTCTTTGAACTGCTCCGGCGTATCGACGTAAACCCGCAGCAGCATCTTCGCGTGCTCCGGCCCGCAGAACTGCGCGCACTGCCCCTCGAACATCCCCGTCTGCTGCGGGTCAATCCACATTTCATTCACGCGATTTGGCAGCAGATCCGTCTTCCCATCCAGTTGCGGAACCCAGAAACTGTGCATCACGTCCGCCGACGTCAGCTTCATGAACGTTGGCCGCGGTGCCTGTTTGCTGCTCACCGGCACATGCAGTTCATTCGCCGTCACCACGTTGTATTGCGGATACCGGAACTCCCACCAGAATTGGTGCCCCACTACGATCACGTCCAGCGCGCTCGCCGGCTTCTGTGCATCCTGCACGCTGAACAATACCCGCGCCGTTGCCAGAAACAGCACCACAATGATCAAAATCGGAATGATCGTCCACGAAAGCTCAATCTGCATGCTTCCGAAAACCTGCGGCGGCTCCGTCGTGTCCCCCTTGCGTGCGCGAAACTTCACAATCGCATACACCAGCAGGCTGCTCACGCCAACGTAGATCAGCCCAGTTATTGCCAGAACGAACATCGAGAGATCGTTCAGCTGATGTGCTGGAGTGCTCTTGTTCGAAAAGATCGACGTCGACGAGGGTGCAGCCTTCGCACAGGCGCACACAAGCAGCTGTGCCGCTGCAGTGATCGACCGTCGAAATAGAATGGCTCTCGTCTTCACGCGAATCCGCAAACCAGAATTTGGGTTGCCGGGTAAAAAAGCTGTGATGTCTCTGCGCTCTACGAAGTTGCCACTTTATGGCGTGCCACCAAAATCCGCACGCATAGTTCTGAAAGACCTCGGCGAGCAAGGGGAAAGCCGAAGGGACTCAATCATAGCACTGCGCTATTTCATCGCGCTTAATGCGCGCAGTCCTGCGGATCGAAGCGAGAGGCTTCCGATCGACCGCTCAGAAAAGCGCCAGCGCGAACCCACCAGTTCACAACCTTACTAATCCTCTTGTTGCAGGATCTGCACGAGCTTCGCTTTGTATTTGGCTTGTCTTCCGGTTTTGGTTTTGTCGTCTACCACGCGTGCAGGTTTAGGCTGCCCCACGCGCTCGCGAGCGTTCGCCTTCACGGCCTTGGTGGCCGAAAACTTTGCTGGTTTCTTCCTTGTCATCGCTCTACGAGTATCAGCCAACGTGAGCAGTGCTGGCTATCGCTATCGCATCGGACTATCTGCTTGATATCCCCGGACACAGCCGACTCGGACGTTCTTTCTAGAGATGGCGCAGCGATTCCCTTTTTGCCGAATAGTTGAATGCTTGCGAGTTCAACTGCGGCGCCGGCGTTGGCTCGTCATGGAACACCGGGCCTTCATCCGACCCAAAAAGCTCACGGAAGTCCTCAACAAAGGAGATGACGATCACCACCACCGAACCCGCCATACCCACAAAGAACAGAAGCACGATTGCATCGATCAGAAATTTGCCTATCGTGTACATGGACGCAGTATTCCGCTCACCCGGGTAGCGAGAGCTAAGGGCAACATAAAAGGTTTATAAGTTGGCCGCCTCCTACCTCATCTCGCCGGTCAAGCCGTTGGCCCGCCTCAGAGGATTACTATGGAAGAGTCCTGCCAGAGTGAAGGTGTCTGGCTTCATCTCGCGAGGCTCTGTCGGTGAGTTTTCTGCTGGCGGGGCTTCTTCACTTAGCGGAGTTGCAGCCAAATGGAAGAACGCGATTTTTTCAACGAGACCACCGAAACACGCACCCACAACCTTGTCTGTCCCAAGTGCGGCCAGCCCGGCGAATACAAAGTGACCTGGATAGTTCGCCGCAAACGTCCACAGCTCCCCCGCCACGCCGACGAGCGCGACCGTGCCAAATTTGCAAAGGCTCAGTCTTATATGGTTCGGCGGGACGACAAGCTCTCCTGCGCCAACATTCGTTGCCGAAAACCTTTTGAAATCACGAGCCTTCAATCACTCGCCTTCCTGAATGAATAGGGTCTGGCGCGGCCGCTCAGAACTGGCGCCCCCATCACTCTGATTTCGCTTCGGCTGCACCCGATTTTCACCGCACCGCAATTCGCTGCAGCATCAACCGGTTTTCCTGCACAGTGGTGGAAACCCGCCACCTTCATATGATTGAATCTAAAGAGTAAGCTGCTCGCGGCCATGCCGGGCCACCGTGGCTTCCCCAGGAGATAGACTTTGATGGCCAATTCCCTTCTGCCACCTGAAGAGCGCAACCTTACACCCGACCAGGTCGAGCTGCTCGACAAGCGCCGCGAGTGGGGACACACCCTCCTCGTCATCGCTTGCCAGTTTGCCGTGATCGCTACCGTGCTTCTGCTCTGGGTTGGCCAGGATCTCACCTACTCGCCCGGATGGGTTCATCCGATGGCGTTTTACTTCGCCATAGCTTGTGGGCTCGTCGTTGTACTTGGAATTGCCGGGCTCGCCCTGCGCTCCGGCACTCCGCGCATCGACTGAAGCTCCGCTGTATGAGCAATTTGCATTCACGAGGAGCCGGCGCCACTGCCGGCTCTCACATTTAGATAACCTGCAAAACGACGCAAAACGGTATAGCCTGAAAGTGTGCCGATGGCTGCTGCTTCCCCGACGACATCTGCTGAGACTTCCACCGCGCGGCGTCTGACCGACAGTCACGGCCGCGTCATCCACGATCTCCGCGTATCTGTCACAGATCGCTGTAACTACAAATGCATTTACTGCCGAACGGGAGAATACGGAGCGCAATATCCCGAACTTGCCATCGACGAATACCTCCGGCTCATCCGGCTTTTCGTCTCTCTCGGTATCGAAAAGGTTCGCCTTACCGGCGGTGAACCCCTCCTCCGCAACGGCCTCATCGATCTGATCCAGGAGCTCGACACCCTGCGCACCATCTCCGGCCAGCCCCTCGACATCGCTCTCACCACCAACGGCCACCTCCTCGACAAAATGGCCGTTCCGCTCAAGGCCGCCGGACTCAATCGCGTCACGGTCAGCATGGATGCGGTCGATGCCCCTACATTCGAACGCATCACCCGCGTGCCCGGCAGCTTCAAGAGAGTCCTTGCCGGAATTCGCGCCGCAAAAGCCGCCGGGCTCACGCCGCTCAAAATCAACTGCGTCCTCCTCCGCGGTTTCAACGACAACGAAATCGAAGGCTTCGCCCGTTTCGCCCGCGAAGAAGATGTCATCGTCCGCTTCATCGAGTTCATGCCGCTCGAAGAAGACCGCCTCTGGACCCCCGAAATTGTCGTCACCCTCGACGAAATCGTCTCTCGCATCTCGCGCGAGATGCCGCTCGTCCCGCTCGCTCCGCGCGAGCCCAGCGAAACCGCCCGCCGGTACACCTTCTCGGACGGCGTCGGCGAAATCGGCATCATCGCTCCTGTAAGTCAGGCATTTTGCGGAGCATGTAGCCGCGTCCGCCTCACCTCAGATGGCAAGATTCGCACCTGCCTCTTCTCCCAGGTGGAACACGACCTTTACGGCCGCATGCGCGCCGGCCAATCCGACGCCGAACTCTCCGATTACATCGTCCGGACCATCGACGAAAAAGAAGCCCGCCACCACATCGGCGAACCCGGGTTCCTCAAACCTTCCCGCTCTATGGTCCACATCGGCGGATAAAAGCCGGTTGATCTTCTTCGTACTCTCAGGCTTGTCACTCACCGCTCATTTGTCCCTCGTCCCTTGTCCCTTCTCCCCTGCCGTTCGTGACTTTAGTACACCCCCACCCCGACCAAAGATATCCCACGTTCGTAATTTGCCCGTCCGTATATGCCAAAATTGCTGAGCAGAAGAAATTCCCCCTTCGTGCGTAGATGACACAATCAACTGAGAATCGCATCCCCCTCGATGACCTGATGGTCTTTCATCAGCTTGCGCGATCGCTCAACTCCAGTCTCGATCTCGACACCATTCTCCGCACCATCCTCGAGCAGATGGAACGGCTCGTCACTGCCGACATGTGGACGCTGCTCATGATGGACGACTCGCGCACCGAGCTCTACTACGCCATCGCTGCCGGCAATGGCGAAAGCTCGCTTCGCGACCTCCGCGTCCGCGTCGGCGAGGGCGTTGCCGGTTGGGTCGCTGAACACGCCGAGACCCTCATCGTTCCTGAGTCAGAAGACGATCCGCGCCTCCACGAGACTCTCGCTGCAGATCAGCGCGTGGTCCGTTCCGTCATCGCCATGCCCCTTCGGGGAAGGAAAGGCGTCCAGGGCGTAATTGAGATTCTCAACCCGCGCGCCAGCCAGATGAGCGATTACACCATCGCCTTCCTCCATATCCTTTGCGATCACGCCGCTATCGCCATTGAGAACGCACAGGACGTCGCACGCATTCAGCAGCTCACCATCACGGACGACACCACCGGCCTTTACAACGTCCGCCACCTCTACAAGGTACTTGAGCAAGAGGTCGAACACTCTCAGCGACACGGCAAACCAGTGAGCCTCGCCTTTATCGACCTCGACCGGTTCAAGTCCGTCAACGATGCACACGGGCACCTCATCGGCAGCGAACTCCTTGGTCGCGTGGGCGCGCGACTGAAACAAATCGCCCGTCCTAAAGACATGTGCTTCCGTTATGGCGGTGATGAATTCGTTGTCATGATGCCCGAAACTCCGGCCACCGAGGCCCTTAGCGCAGCCATCGACCTGCACCAGGAACTAATCCATACGCACTTCTACATGAGCAGCGGCCTCGAGCTTACCGCGAGCGCCAGCGTAGGCTTGGCCACCTGCCCTCCGGAAAACGCCGTCCATGCCATCATCGGCACCGCTGATGCCCGGATGTACGCGGTAAAAAGCAACGGCCGCGGCAAAGTCCGCGGCGCGTAATCTTAAACAATCAGCTTGTTCTCTCGACCGACCATTAACGACTGTCGTCTTGAGCGGAGTTGGTTGGCCTGCGAACCAACGCGTCGAAGGACCCGCATTTGCTCCCTGCCAGCTTTCTAAGCTCTAATGCCTATTCCCTCTATTTTTCCTCTTCTGCCATCGACTCCAGTTGCCGTCTCCAGTCCAGTGACTCCACAAACGCCCGCGACTCCCGCCAGTTCGGCTCCACGATGACGTACAGCTCCAGAAACACCCGGGTCCCCAGGAGCGACTCGATCTGCTTCCGCGCTCCCGTCCCGATCTCCTTCAATTTCGCGCCACCCTTGCCAATCAGGATCGCCTTCTGACCGTCGCGCTCGCAGTAGATAGCCGCAGAAATTCGCGTCAAAGGCGGCCGAACCGGCACTGAGCCTTTCTTGGCAGCGCGCGGCTCTTGCTCAGGCGGCTCCTCAAACTTCTCAATCACCACCGCAGAAGCGTATGGCACTTCCTCGCCTGTCTCCACGAGAATCCGCTCTCGTATCAGCTCCGCTACCATGAACCGCATCGGCTGATCCGTGTATTGGTCCTTTGGATAAAACCGTTCTCCCACCGGCAGCGCGTCCGTGATCTTCCTGATCAGGATATCCAGCCCGTCCTTCTTGCGCGCGCTCACTGGAATCACTTCCGCGAATTTATATTGTTTCGTCAGCGTCTCGATGAGTGGCAGCAATACATCCTTCGCCACCAGATCGATCTTCGTCAGCACCAGGAATACGGGGCAATCCAGCCCCTTAATCAGTGAGAATAGAAACTCATCCTCGCTCGCCCAGTTCGATGACTTGCGCTGATGAGCCTGCGCAGGCTCACCTGCCGCCTCAAGCTGCACACGCCTGCTGGCATCAATCAGCACCAGCACCACATCGCGCGTCTCCAGCGCTTCATGCACCTCCTGCAGCATTCGCCGGTCAAGTTGCGAAGCAGGCTTGTGTACCCCCGGCGTATCTACAAAAAGAATCTGTGCCGCCGGATGAACCTTTTTGCGTGCGGGTACCTCCAGCACACCCATGATGCGGTTGCGGGTAGTCTGCGGCTTCGCCGTGACAATCGCCACCTTCTCGCCCGTCAGCGCGTTCAGCAGCGTGCTCTTCCCCGCATTCGGCCGCCCCAGTATCGCCACAAATCCAGACTTCAATCCAATCCACTCCCTGTTTGTCCCTTTTCGAGTCCCTGGTCCCCTTGTTTCCTCGTCCCCTGCCTTCACGGCATTGCTGTAGCTTCTTCTTTCGCCGGCGGATAAATCCTAAGCCGATCCACGCGCCGATCCGTCGACGCCACTACTTGAATTCGCAACCCGCTGTGCTCCAGCAACACCACTTCTCCCGGCAAGGGAATCCTACCCTCGACCTCGCTTACCAGCCCGCCTACTGTGGTGGCCTCGTAGTCTTCGCTGATCTCCAGCTCATCTCCAAACAGCCGAGACAGCTCGCCAACCGGAAAATCTCCCGGCACCACCCAGGCGCCACCAGGTTCTCTCTGCGGGTCGCCGATGTGTCCGTCCTCTTCGTGTTCGTCCCGGATGTCGCCGACGATCTCTTCCAGCAGATCCTCGATCGTCACCAGCCCTGCTACCCCACCGTACTCATCGATCACAACCCGCATGTGCTGCTTCTCGCGTTGCATCTCTCGAAGCAATTCATATCCACGCTTGGTCTCCGGCACAAACACCGCCGGCTGCTGGATGCTTGCCACGGTTCTGTTTCGCGCCTCTTCGTCGCTGATCTGCAGCAAGTCATGCGAAAACGCAATTCCCGTGATCGAGTCGAGCGTCCGGTCATACACCGGCACGCGCGAGTAATTGTGCTCCTTCAGCTTTTCAAGAAACGTCTCCAGCGTGATTGACTGCTGCACTGCGAAGATCTGTGGCCGCGGCGTCATCACTTCGCGCACGAGCTTATCGCCAAACTCCACCGCCGACCGCACCAGGTCGCGATCGCTCTCCTCCAAAATTCCCTCTTCTTCCCCCGCTTCCAGCAGCGACTCCACATCCGGTGCCGGCTCCTCCGCCGTGGCAGCCGGTGCCTCCGCCAGGGCAGCGAGTGAAAAAAAGAACCGAATCACAGCAGTAATCGGAGTCATCATCCACAACAGCAGCCGAATCGGCCACACCAGTTTCGCCGCCCATCTCCCCTTTGTCTGCGTGAACAGAAGGTTCGGCAGAATCTGGTTGCAGAACAACAGAACCAGCAGCACCACAAGCACTGCCTGCGTAATCTCTGCAAAGGTTGGCCTCGCCGCATGGGGAGCCCGATCGAACAACACTGCCCCAATCGCCAGCGCAATCGTGCCCAGCGTCAACTGCTGCAATACAGCCGCGCAAAGGGCCGCATGCTCCCTCGTTAATCCAATGAGCGGCTCAACTTTCTCTTCCCACTCGTCGAGATTGTCCTGCACCTCGCGGGGCAGAATCTTGCCGAATTCCGAATAGACACGGCTGATATACGCCGCAAACGTATCGATCAACGCCACAAGCACGAGCAGCAGAACAGTCGTCCAGCTCATGCGCGCAAACTCCGCTCAATGAGCCCGTGCGGCAACCGCAGCTTCGCTCTCAGCCTCTCTTCCAGCCGCGCCATTTCTCCATCATCCGTCTCGTGATCATACCCCGCCAGGTGAAGAAGCCCATGCAGCATCAGCACCTTGATCTCGATCGCCAGCGCATGCCCCAGCGCCGCAGCCTGCTTCCGCGCCGCTTGAACACTGATCGCCAGATCTCCGGCCAACTCTGGGAGTCTATATCTAGGTCCCCCCGAGCCTGTCCTGAGCTTGTCGAATGCCTTGTCTTTCGGAACCGGGGAATACGACGGAAACGACAACACATCCGTCGACTTGTCCTTCCCGCGAAACTGCCGGTTCAACCGTCGAATCGCATTATCCGTCGTCAGCAGAACCGAAACTTCGCCCCGCAGCTTCGCGGCAGCCTGCGCCTCATGCAGAAACCGCGCCAGCGCTCGCGCAGACGGAATTCGGTTGTCGCGGGATGGAGCCCGGGGGATTGGGGCTGCTGACCTCTTCACCGATCGGTCAGACTCCAGGTCTGGGTCAAGGATGATCATCGTTCGCAGGACCGAACCATCCGGTCCCGGTCCCTACATTTTATGCGACGGGCGCCTCAAGCCTTCATCAACCCCGCCACATACGCGTAATCCAGCTTCGCAGCCTCCAGCGCAGTTTTCCCCTTGAACGGCGGATCGTGATCCACGATGAAGTACTCCACTCCTGCCTTCTTCGCCGCTGCGTACGCAGCCTTCAACGGAGCCACGCCCGTCCCCAGGTCCACGATATGTCCCCCAGCCGCAGGCCCTAATTCATTAATCGGCGGAGTTACCGTGCTGAAATCCTTGAAGTGCATCAGCTTCACTCGGTCCGCATTCGCCGCAATCAACGCCGCCGGATCGCCGCCTCCCGCGGCCACCCATCCGGCGTCCACCTCCAGCTTCACCAGCGCCGGATCGGTTTCCTTCAGCAGAATGTCGTACCCCGTCTGCCCGCCCTCAAATTTCCGGAACTCCACATTGTGGTTGTGATACGCGAACACCAGCCCATGCCGCTTCGCGCTCTCCGCGATCTGGTTCGCCGCGGCGGCCATGCTCTTGAAATCATCCGCCGTCAGCTGATTCATCTTCGCCATGATTCCAGCCGCACCGCCCTCTTTCGGCGGCCCTGGCGGCAGCACCGAGCTGATCACGTACTTAACCCCGAGTTCGCCAGCCTGGTCCAGCACCTTCTCCGTCGGCATAAACCCGAACCCGAAATGCCCCGCGGGACAACCCAACCCCGCATCCCCAAGCATCTTCTTGAACTCGCCAACATTGCTGATCGCCATCGCAAACGCTTCGACATACCCGTACCCCATCGCAGCCAATTGCTTCAGGGTCCCCGCCGGATCCTTCTTGAAGTCCGCCGCCACCATGTACATCTGTACGCCAGGCTTCGGCTCAGCAGCATCCGCTGCAAAAAGCCGGCTCACACCAACCGCCTGCGCGCCCGCAGCCACAGCAGCAGACCGGATCAGCAAATTGCGTCGACTGAGAGATATAGACATTTACGCTCCTGTGCGCCACGCGCAGCTTCTTTGCCCGCGAGTATACAGGACGCAAAAAGGGCGGCAACAGCATCGCTGTCCCGCCCTCTGGTTCTCACTTTGGTTGAGCGCCCTATTGCGGCTTCGGCTGATGCGCCGAAGCCGACTGCTGCGTTCCTTGCTGGTCGGCCTTGGGCGGCTCCATCGCCTCGCCAATCGACAACGGCAGTTCCTGCTGCTGCGGCTTGGATGCATCGTAGGCGCGCACAATCCGCTGCACCAGCGCATGCCGTACCACATCGCCATCCGCGAAGTGGCAGAACGAGATTCCTTCCACACCATCCAGGATGTTGATCGCGTCCAGCAGCCCCGACTTCCGCGGATTCGGCAAATCGATCTGCGTAATATCTCCCGTAATCACGGCCTTCGAGTTGTTCCCCATACGCGTCAGGAACATCTTCATCTGCTCGATGGTCGTATTCTGCGCCTCGTCCATGATGATGAAGGCATCATTCAGAGTACGGCCGCGCATAAATGCCAGCGGCGCTACCTCAATGATGTTCTTCTCGAGCATCTTGTCGACCTTCTCTGGATCGAGCAGGTCATACAGCGCGTCATACAACGGACGCAGATATGGGTCCACCTTCTCCTGTAGGGTGCCGGGTAGAAAGCCCAGCCGTTCGCCGGCTTCCACCGCGGGACGCACCAGCACAATCCGGCTCACCTTCTTGGCATTCATCGCCGCCACTGCCATGGCTACCGCCAGGTAAGTCTTGCCAGTACCCGCCGGACCCACACCGAACACCATGTCGTTCTGCTCGATGGCCTCAATGTACTTCCGCTGATTCAGCGATCGCGGCTGCACCGCACGCTTGATCCCATTTGAGCGAGCTTTGCCGGCGTCCGCGAGCGAGCGCAGAGTGATCGCCGGATCTGCGACCACCAGCCGCAGCATCCCATTCAATTCGCCGTTGTGAAGATTGATCCCCTGACGTCGCAGCGACTCGAAGTCCTGAAATATTCGCTGGACCCTGGCGACCGCTTCGTCCGGCCCTTCCACGTGCACGGCGTCAGACCTCAAATCGATTCTGACTCCGAGTGAATCCTCCATCAGTCTGAGGTTTTCATCGCGGGTCCCAAAAAGGGGCTCAAGATTTGGCGTGATCTCCAGATCAGCGTTCAGAGTTCCTCCCTAGCTCCGCCCCGAAAGGCAGAATGCGGCTGTCTATTGGATGTTGCATCGGTGAAATTGGGTGAAATTTTCTGCCGAGAACCCGGCATGAAACACGCACGGAGCGCACTCGATTGGAAACCGTCCCGAAGAACTTCGTATTGGCGCAGGCAACCAAAGTGGCGTGTATGGGGAGAGAGTAGCGCCGGTCTCAGAATCCGTCAATCCCACCCAACATAAAGTTCATGAAAATTGGTCACCATCTGGATACGGTCTAAGCAGTTCGCTGCGCACAAAGATGACGTCGCTTGGGATGACATTGGCCCTGATGAACTTAACAGCTTTGCCCGGTTCTCACGCCTCTTCTCGAACCGTCTCCTGTACAGCTACTCCCGCATCGACCCGCGCTCTTCTCGTATCCAGCCGTGCGAGCAATGCCCCAGCCACCAGGCAAGTCACAATCCCGATCGCCGCATCCACGAATAGCGTTCCCGTAATTCCAGCCCTCGCATACGCCCGGCCATCAATGAGCGTCACATAGGTCACCGGGACATTCGTAGCGGCTGTCAAGAATGAAAACGTTGTCGCCGCCAGCGGATTGTTGGGCCCGATCGCTTCAAACACAATCCCAATCTGGATCGAAAACGCCACCGCCTGGAACAGGTACTCCCCAAACAACGCTCCTGCATACGTCGCGGTGGTGTGTGGCATCATCACCAGGCTCAGCGTAAACAGGCACCCCAGAATCCCGTTCGCCAGATAGAAAAATCGCAGCCTGACTCTCCGCGCGATCAGCGGAAACACGAAACATCCCAGCAGTCCCGGAGTAAATGCGCCCACACCACCCCAGAAGCTCACCGCCCGCGCCGACGCATGAAAGTCCGCACCTAACCCACCCATCAAGTTCGGCAGTACGAACGAACTGCACGGTGACAGGAACAGCAGAAGCACCATCACGACCTCGCGCCTCTTCAACAGCGCAATCACGTCGCGATTGAACTGCGCAAAACTTTCGCCCGCTAACCTCTTATCTGGTCCAGGCGCTGGAACCAGCACAAACGCCAAGGCTGGAAAAAAGATCAGCGCGCCCAGAAGCAGCCCGGCGGGCATCCTCCCTAGACCGCGTACTAACTCCCCACCCAGCCCGACGATCACGCCTGTTCCGCTCACCAGCGCAATGTTCATCCACTTACTCAGTGGATTCTTGTGCTCGTCCGGAACAATATTTGAAAGCCATCCGCCCAGCGCCGAACTCGACAGCATTGCAGCGGCGTTGCACACCACCATCGCCAGTTGCAGCACGATGAGATGATGCAGGCTCAGCACTGCAACCGCGCCCGCAACGCCCGACAGCGCCGCCGTCACCGTCGCATACCAGCGCCTGCTGAACCGCACATCCAGAATCGGCCCGAACAGCACGAACCAGAAATTCGGCGAAACCGCGATGGCCGTGATCAGCGCGATCTTCGGCTCAGGAATATGCACGCTCGCCATCAACTGCGGCATCACGAAATTCATGGTGCCGCTAGCGAATCCCAGTGTGGCGTTGGTCAACCCCATCAGCCACACCGGAGGAAGACGGTGCGTCGTGCTCAGAGAACCTCCAGGAAATGCCCTTATGCTAACGATGGTCGATCAGGTTGACTAGCGATTTTCTGGATGATTCTCCGCTTAAAAGGCTGAAGCCCTGTCATCCAGAGAATGACAGGGCTAGGGCGAGTGGGTTTTGCTCTACGGAGTAGGAACTCCCACCACAGTCGTATTCGACGGCACGCTCTCCAGCCCCGACCCATCCAGGCTCGTGACGTAGTAGGTGTACGAAGTGCCGCTTTTCACATTCCCATCCGTAAACGTAGTCGATGAGACAGTGGCAGAATTCACCCGCTGATAGCTGGTGCTCCCACTTGCAACCCGGTACACGTTGTAACCGGTTACACCGCCCGACGAGGGAGCATTCCAGTTCAACAGAACCTTGTGCCCGTAGCCGGTGCCGTTCAGTCCGATCGTGACATTGCCGCTGCTGGAATTGCTCGCAATCGTGATCTGCCCCGAGTAACTTCCCGAACCCGTCGGTGTGAACTGCACATTGAGCACCGCTGTCTGCCCCGGATTCAACGTCATCGGAGCCGTCAATCCCGAATTCGTGAATCCATTACCGGTAATGGCCACTGAGCTGATCGTCACCGGCGATGTCCCCGATGCCGTGAGAGTTACCGACTGCTCCGCCGGAGAGTTGATCAGCACACTTCCGAATGGGATGCTCGACGCATTCGCCGTCAACATTGTGCTTGACGGTCCCAGTTGCACGGTGAAAGTCTTCGCGATCCCACCGGCTGTCGCCGTCAGCACCGCCGACTGGCTTGTGCTCACGGTCTTCACAGCGGCCGAAAAACCCACGCTCATCGCGCCCGACGGGACTGTTACGCTCGCGGGAAGCGTGATCGAAGAGTTGTTGCTTGAAAGCGATACGGTGAAGCCAGTGTACGGTGCCGCTCCATAGAGGCTCACCAGACAGGAGTCGGTTCCCGCACCCGCGTAGGATTGAGTGTCACACGTCAGGCCGCTGAGCGATGGAACTCCATCACCACTCATGCTGATCGCCGCTCCGCCCTGGGTCGAATTCGTCGAGATCGTCACGGTGCCTGTGAAGGAGCTCGTGTGGTCCGAATAGAACTGAAGCGTCAGCGTCGCACTCTGCCCCGGATTCAGTGTCATAGGCGTGGTCAGACCTGTCGCTTTGAACAGAGATCCGGCAACAGAAATCGACGAGATGTTCAACGGAGCATTGCCGGACGAGGATAACGTGACCGTCTTCGTCGCGGTCTGCCCCACAGCTACTGACCCAAACGACACACTGGTACTGCTCAGCGAGAGCGAGGGCGTACCGGCATTCAATTGAATTGCGAAGCTCTTTGTTAAGCCGTTCGCTGTTCCTGTAATGCTGGCCGTCTGGGAACTGGTCACCGCGCTAATCGCTGCCGAGAAGTTGGCAGACGAGGCACCCGCCGGAACCGTAACGGACGCCGGCACAGACACAACCGCATTACTGCTGCTCAACGCGATGGCCACACCTCCGCTCGGAGCCGCCGCCGTCAGGCTTACGGAACACGCGTCAGCTTCAGCCCCGGTCACTGTCGCATCCTTGCACGCCAGCCCGCTCAACGCTGGAGCCACTCCATCGCCGCTCATATTGATCGTCGCAGAACCCTGTGTCGAGTTGCTGGAGATCGTGACGATTCCACTGAACGAGCTCACGTGGTCTGCATAAAACTGCAGCGTCAACGCCGCGCTTTGCCCTGGATTCAGTGTCAGGGGCGTTGTCACACCAGTTGCCTTGAACAGCGATCCCGCAAGTGAGATCGAAGAAATCGTCAAAGGCGCGTTCCCGGACGACGTCAGAGTTACTGTGCTCGTTGCAGTTTGCCCCACATTCACTCCGCCAAACGCGACCGTAGAGCTGCTCAGAGAAAGAGACGGAGTGCTGGCATTCAACTGTATTCCGAAGGTCTTGATCGACCCATTTCCGCTGGCTGCAATGCTCGCCATCTGACCTGTACTTACCGCGGCCACGGTGGCCGTGAAGCTAGCCGCCGATGCCGCACTTGGCACCATCACAGACGCCGGCACTGACATTGCTGCATTATTGCTGCTCAACGCCACCGCGAAACCGCCGCTCGGCGCGCCGGAACTTAACGTAACGGTGCATGATGTCGTTCCTGCTCCCGTCATCGTCTGATTGGCGCAAGTCAGCGACTGCAGCTGCACCTGCTTCCTCACTTTCAACGAAGACACCGGCTTGACAGCATACGCACCATCAGCACTGATCGAAGAATTCCCTGCTCCCTGTGAATCCGTGTAGGCCCCGACCGCGCCGTGGCTGCCACGCATCGCAGGGGTCGGGTCATTCGCCGCAACGAAGCGGACCTCCCGAGCCTTGCCGCTTTCCGCCGGCGCTACAGGGCCGCTGGCATCCTCAAGTGCGATTTGACCCGTGGCTGCTCGCGACATGCTGGCATAGGTGGGCGCACCGCAGCCCTGGAACACCACGGTGAATCCCACCAGTGCAGCAATCAACCCAAGCGCGGACCGATTTGCGTTTTGTTTTGGAAAGCTGACAAAAAACGAAGAGAGATACTGAAATAAGATCCTTATAAAGTGCAATTTAACGTACCCCTGAGCGAAGTAGCGGGGCAGATCCTATCCTGGGCCTTTCTCAACGGGAGAAATAGAGGCGGATAGTATGAGTCCAGCGAGGGTAAGCGTAGCTGGGGTACTCACAATGACCTGTGAAGCTGGTCACTCAGGTGTTAGATGTAGGTTACCTTGGTGTTACCGCAGGGACCCTGCCCATTTTGGGAAAGCTCGGATCTGGCTTCGAGGCCGACGAAATACCTGCGGACCCCGGCTTCGCCGAGCGCACACATCCTAGATACGACGAGCGCCCGGGCAGAGTGCCCTGCTTGAACACTCTGCCCGGGCTCATCGAAATTCGTACAGATCAGTTCGTCGGGCCCTATTTCGAAAAGATGCCGCCCCGGCCGCTGCGCCCATATTCTGATGACGCCTTGTGCGCAGCCTTCTTGAGCATCTTGTTCAGTCGCTTGCTGCCCATCGGAGAGATCTCGGGCTCTCTATAACCGGTGGGGTTGGGAGAATTGTCGGCCGCGGCCTTCTCGCTATCGCTGCGGAGATTGAGCTGAATAAAGCGCTCCATGGCTTAATCCTCCGCCTATATTCTGTGCCCAAAACGGCTCGGACGGGAACCCCAAAAGCAACTTTTTGTGACCGGCCCCCGTTCCCTGGCGCAATTCCCGCCAGCTCAATTCGTTGACCGGCCTGCCACTTTCCCGTAGACTAGGAACTTGCGAGGGATGCGGTGTGCTTGCATTCTGATCCGCATCCGGCCTGAGACCAGGCCCAACCACTTTTTCCCTGACAATTCAGGGCTTTAGACGAAGGAAGCAGAATGGCAAACCATGTATCGTCGCTGAAGCGCGCCCGCCAGACCGAGACCCGCACCGGGGTGAATCGCACCAATCGTACGCGCGTACGCACGAGCCTCCGCGCTCTCCGCGAGGCCATCTCCAAGGGTGACGCCAAGGCCGCCCAGACCCAGTTCCGCGAGACCGTCTCCGCTCTCGATAAGAGCGTTCAGAAGGGTGTGCTGCACAAGAACACCGTCTCTCGTTACAAGGCGCGCCTCAATGCCCGCCTCAAGGCGATCACCGCCAAGGCTTAGTTTTCCTGGAAGGCCGCATGGCAGAAGCAACTACGGCCGGGACGCCAAGTCCCGGCCGTAGCTTTTTGGGAGAGGGAAGCTATCAGATCGCGCAGCTAGTCTTCCAGTTCGTAGCACCCTGAAGCTTTTCAGTGTGTGTCGAGTGGATGGCATACGCAGATGATTCCGAATTTCCCATCCGGCAGCTCATCTACCGTGAACGAGCATCGGTGATCCACATCGGAGCAGATGACGAACCGATTCAGCGCGGAGCAGTCGGCTTGGGCGATCGACCGCGAATCGTAGCGTGACTGAGGCGAGGGCTGCGGACCGAATCGGATATCGAGCAGCCAGCCCTCCTGCCCATCGATCTCGCGACTTACGACATACGCCTTCATAGCGTCGCGATTGTAGCCCGAACCAACTCGAATTCAGCACGAGAATGCACTCGAATCCTATGAGAACGAAATGTGCATTCATTCCTTGAAAACAGCTTCCATCCATTCTCCTGACAAGCAAAAACCCCATTCGAACTTCTTCAGTCAGGAACCCTGGTGCTTGGGTTGATTGGTCGCAACGCCCTGCTCAATTGTTCTCTCGTTCTCGAATCACAGTAACGTGATTACCTTTGTTCATCTGAGTAGTTACCCGGTATTCCACACCTGCTTTGAGTCAAGATGAACTCATGCAGACGGTGTACTCCCTCTACAAACTCGTCGACAAATATGCCTCCGAGATCGAAAAGCTGAACCTCAACGGCGCTCAGCTTGAGGAGTACAGCACGGTTCTTCTTGAAGTCCAGAAGCAAGTCGAAACGGGCGAACCGAGCCACAAGATCGTGAACCAGTGGCTCGCCTACCTGTCGAAGTTGTCAGTCCCCTTCGCGGAGACCGTTTAGGGCGACGTTTCGGGCAGCAGGGACGACCTCACTTCAGCAGACATGCCAGCACTTCGTGTATCGCATCCTTCAAGGCTTCTTTGCCTTCTGATTTCGATACGAAGCGGTCGACTTTGAATACCTCACAAAACTGCTCGTGATCCTGTCCGAGCACCGACCAGACGATCAATGGAGTGCTTGCAAGTGAATTTGTGGTCCGTCGGTAGCGGAGGATTTCGTACCCGCTTTCCTGTCCCAGGTCCAGGTCGACGATGAACAAATCGGGCAGGACCCTCTGGCCGGCGAGGCACAGGTCGAGGAATTGGACTGCTTTTGAGCTGGATTCGAATGAAACGATTGACTTGACACCGGCTTCGCGAGCCGCAGAAGCGGCGGCAAACAAATCCTTAGGATTATTCTCAATCACGAGCGCAGATCTGGGACTGGACATCGCCTTCCTTCCACCATCTGCGCGGAGTTCGATCCGTCTGCCGGACCTCACGCCCGGCTAGGCTACTCGTATCTGAGGCGGCCAGTAACTAGGCGAAACCCCAGGTGCAAGCAAGGCCATCTACCTTCCGGACCCAGACCGCGCACGCGCGGCCCAAGGTCCGGACGACTTCACGATTGAACTCAGTCGTAATCCGAGTCGACGCCGTGGAACAGTCGATTTAACTCGAGACGACGCTCCTGAAGACGCTTGTCTCTTGCGATTCTGAGTGCGATGCGGCTGCGAACGTCTTTTGCTTTGTAGGTCGGCGGGGGCGAGAAGAAATCTCCCGGGAAATCAGAGTTGGAGACCTGCCAGGTTGTGCATTTTCCGCGCTTTTCGCAGTTGGCACAGTCCTCGGGTGGCTCGCAGGAGGTCGCTTCAGGAGCGATCAAGCCCTCATCCTCGTCCTCGCAGACTTCGCGAACCGTCTGTCCTGGAGGCTGCTGGAAGTCGGACTTCCTGACGAGCGATGCGGCAATCTGGAGCCCATAAAGAAGAGTCTGGGCCTTCTGCCGATCCATGCGATTGCTGGCATGTTGCCGGAGAACCTGATTGAGAGCGGCGGCGACGCCGGACGGCTCTTCGATGGAAGGCAACACGAGAGGTTCGGAGGAGGCAGGTGCGGTGCGCGCAAGCCGTCGCGAGAACAGGTGGTGATAGCAGAACGCTTTGCCCTTGAGGGCTGCTGCGCGGCATTTGTGCCCGCTGAGCAGAATATGACGACATTCGTTGTACATAGAAACTCCTGCCCCCCTCCCCCCCACAGCTTGTGAACAAGAACTCTGCTTTCAACAGGCTGCGGAGTGGGGGGTGGCGCTAAATATTTGGCATGATTAAACTTAAGCTGTAAGTATTTCTTCCGATTGAAGTTAGTTGCAGTTCACGGTGACTGGCCTGAGACGGGCAGCGGTCAATGATCCATGACCAGTGCTCTCTCATGCGAAGGCTGGAGCCACGTATGAAGTTATGCGCGGCCATTGCCTCATTTCTCCCTACAGATCCATTGTGACTGAAAGTGCGAATTAGACTGCAAACGCAAGGAGGGACTCTGGAGGCGAAAGAGAGCCGGATCACAAGCTTCATGCGGTCTTCGAATCAATAATGCAAATCATGCCTTACGGTTTGAAGCGGTTTCAGAAATCCGAAGCTCTTCACTTCATCACATTCAGCTGCTTTCACCGGCTTCCGCTGCTGACGACATCAGAGAGCAAAGATACCTTTCTGGCAGAACTGGAAAACACCAGAGCACGCCACCAGGCGAGGATCTACGCCTACGTCTTGATGCCTGAGCATGTGCACTTACTTATCAACGAGCCTCCATCTATTGTGTTGGCTCAGTTGCTGAAGGCTCTCAAGCAGACGACTTCGCGAAGGCTGCGTGGGGATCGCGACTGTTTCTGGCAGGAACGCTATTTTGACCGAAATGTGCATGGAGAAGATGCCCGCTCCGAAGTGATTCACTATATCCATCGCAATCCTGTAAAGCGCGGGTTGGTGACCTCGCCTGAGCTATATCGATGGAGCAGTTTTCGTCACTACGTAATGGGAGAGCAGGGAGTTGTCGAGATCGAGTCGGAGTTGACGGCGAGAACTTCGATGTCCCCTGATCGCGACGAGACTGAGATGAACAGCTCGGCTGTGCCCCGTTCATCGCTGCCCTATCGCGATGAGCGGGTCTCATGTGAAATTGAACACTATTTCCTCGGATCGCCTTCTCCGGATTGCGCGATTGGTGAATAGGAAGATTGTCGAGAACCGAATCGGATGGACGACCTGGCTTTGACGCCCACTCATCGCGATGAAACTGCGATGAATGGGGCACAGCTTTGTTGAGTAGGCCACCTGCCCACAGATCTTGAAGTAGAGATCGCTGGCTAGACTCCCACAGGCACATTCTTTGCGAGCATCGCCTTGATTCCGCGGATGGCTTGTCTTGTGCGCTCTTCGTTTTCGATCAGCGAGAAGCGCACGTGGCCGTCGCCGTAGTCGCCGAAGCCGATGCCGGGGCTCACGGCTACTTTGGCTTCGTTGAGAAGGAGCTTGGAGAATTCGAGCGAGCCGAGTTTGCGGTAGGGCTCGGGGATCTGCGCCCAGACAAACATCGTTGCTTTCGGTGAAGGGACTTGCCAGCCGGCGCGGTTGAGCCCTTCGATCAGAACATCTCGCCTGCGCTGGTAGGTGTCGCGGATTTCGGCGACGCACTCCTGCGGGCCTTCGAGGGCGAGAATGGACGCAACCTGAATGGGCGTGAAGGTGCCGTAGTCGAAGTAGCTCTTGAGGCGGGCGAGGGCGTTGACGAGGACGGGATTGCCGACCATGAATCCGACGCGCCAGCCGGGCATGTTGTAGCTCTTCGAGAGTGTGAAGAACTCGACCGCCACATCCTTCGCGCCGGGAACCTGCAGGACTGACGGCGGCTTGTATCCATCGAAGCCCAGGTCGGCATAGGCGAGGTCGTGGATGAGATGGAATCCGAACTCACGGGCCATCTCCACCAGCCGCGCAAAAAACGGTAGCTCCACGGTCTGCGTTGTGGGGTTCGCGGGGAAGTTGACGATGAGCGCCTTGGGGCGCGGGGTCATGCGCGGAATCAGCTCTTCAAGCTGTTTGAGGAACTGGTCCTGGTCCTGCACGGGGACGCTGACCACGTGGGCTCCGGCGATGACGGGGCCGTAGATATGGATGGGGTAGCTGGGGTTCGGCACCAGCACGGTGTCGCGCGAGTCGAGGATGGCCAGGCAGAGGTGCGCAATGCCCTCCTTCGAGCCGATGGTGACGATGGCCTCGGAATTGGGATCGATGTCAACGGCGTAACGGGTGCGGTACCAGTTGGAGATGGCCTTGCGGAGGCGTGGGATGCCCTTCGATACGGAGTAGCGGTGGGTCACCGGCTTCTGCGCGGCCTCAATCATCTTGTCGACGATGTGCTTGGGCGTGGCGCCGTCGGGATTGCCCATGCCGAAGTCGATGATGTCTTCTCCGCGGCGGCGGGCGGCGACTTTCATGTCGCCGGTGATGTTGAAGACATAGGGCGGCAGGCGCTGGATTCGGCTGAATTCTTCCATGGTTCTCTCCAGTGTAAGACGAAGGGACAAGGGACATAGGGACATAGGGACTGCGGGCTATGACCTTCGAGTGTTGCCTGGATTGGGATGAGGTGGAACGTGTCTAGGCGGCCGGGGCCGCAGCACGCGCAGCACATGCCGCGGCCGCGCCGAGGGAGCGGGCGGATGCGGCGGAGGTGGGGGGTTGCTGCATGAAGGAATTATAAGGCAGGGGACGAGGGGATCAGGGGACAAGGGACAAGGGACGAGGTGACAAGGGGACGAGGTGACAAGGGGACGAGGTGGACACGGACCAAGGAGTTGCCGCGAGATACGACTTTAGGTCCCACTCATTTCGCCGTGAGGCTGCGAAATGAATGGGGCACAGTCCGAGAACTTTTGCACACTGGTTTGTAGAGTCTCTCCTTGTTGATGACGGGTCTCTTGTTCCCTTGTCCGCTCGTTCCCTACTCGCTATTCCTTAGTCGCTGATTTTGAGCACTACGCGGAAGCGGGCTTTGCCGGACATCATGCGCTGGTAGGCTTCTTCGGCTTTTTCGAGGGGGTAGACCTCGTTCATGGATTTCACGCCCTGGAGTGCGCTGAATTTGAGGGTGTCTTCGGAATCCATGCCGGTGCCGGAGGGCCAGCCGGCGACGGTGCGGCGTCCGAGAAGGAGCGGGAAGGGGTTGATGCTGATGGCTCCGTCGGGTGCGCCGACAACGATGAATTTGCCGCCGGGGGCGAGACCGTCGATGACCCAGTCGAGGGCCTTGGCGCTGGTGATGGTGGAGAGGATGATGTTGGCTCCGCCGATCTTCTGGAGTTCTTTGGCGGGGTCCTGCGTAGTGGAGTCGATGTAGATGTGCGCGCCAAGCTGTTTGGCGAGCGGGCCTTTGTCTTGGCCGCGGGCGACGGCGACGGTGCGATATCCGGATTTGGCCGCGTACTGGATGGCGAGGTGGCCGAGTCCGCCGATGCCGAGGATAACGACAGTGTCGCCGGGGCGCGCGCCGGAGTTGCGCAGGGCATTGAAGGTGGTGATGCCGGCACAAAGCAGGGGGGCGGCATCGGTGTCATTAATTTCAGGCGCCATAAAGGCGAGAGCGTTGGCAGGAGCGATCACGTAATCGGCATATCCGCCGTCGTAACTGATGCCGCTGATAGGCTGGTTCTCGCAGAGGATGAAATCGCCTCGCCGGCAAGGATTGCAGTAGTTGCAATGGCCGCCATGCCAGCCGAGGCCGACGCGCTGGCCCGGTTTGAAGAGCGGGACGTCAGGGCCGACTGCGTCGACGACGCCGGCGATTTCGTGGCCGGGAACGCGGGGGAACTGCACGCCGGGCCATTGGCCTTCTTTCGTCAGCGAGTCAGAGTGACAGACGCCGCAGGCGTGAACGCGGATGCGGACCTGCCCCGGACCGGGATCGGGAAATTCCTTTTCGACGAGTTGGAACGCTCCGCCCGCAGCGGGCACCTGCATCGCACGACCTTTAACACTTGGCATAGATGAGCTTTTCTCCTCCGCGCTTGGATGGAAACAGGCTGTGAAAGTTGCAGAAATCTGATGAACGCCCGATGAACTGTTGACGGCTAGGACCTAGAATTTGCCTTCGGCCTCAGCCAGAACGATTGCCGTCTTCTTTGACGCGGCCTCGTAGTAGGAGATGAAGCGCTGCGGCTCGGCGGCCTTGTAGGGCGCGAGGTTGTGCGCCCAGC
>Ga0105238_10000174_pt1 | contig 70407 bp, 61 predicted proteins | sample KBSC34metaG_FD_81526 | JGI IMG/M metagenome (GOLD analysis project Ga0105238, IMG submission 81526) | Corn rhizosphere microbial communities from Kellogg Biological Station, Michigan, USA - KBS C3-4 metaG | ecosystem: Host-associated > Plants > Roots > Rhizosphere > Soil | place: Michigan, USA...
ACCGAACGGATCACACGCCACTCTAGCATACACGCCGTATGGCGTCGCGTCTAGTTATTCTGTCGCCTACTTGACTTATGACGTCGTTCCGACATCCACACCAGAGGGCGCCGCGCGAGCGTTCTTCTCCTGTCTGGTGTGCCACTGGCTTCGTCTTCCTAAAAGGAAACTGGATCGGCCCAGTGCGCCTGTCTTCTGTTGGTTTTCGTTTGTGCCTTCATCGCCCAAAATATTCCGAGTCAAATCCTTTGCTGTTCTCGGAACACAAACCCGAGTGCCTTCGACGGACAATTAACTTGAAAGGCGAAGACACTGGCGAAGCCAGTGAAGATATAGGAAGGCGGGGCACGGAAAGTTACGTTGTTGGGATCAAGCATTCCCCGTTTCGTCCCTTTCAGGAGGCCCCGTAATGGTTACGCAGCATTTTATCGCGATGGACGTGCATTGTGCGTTTTGCGAGATGGCGGTCATGACTGGTTCGGGAACGATCGCGCACCGGCAGACGATCAACACGACGATACCGGAGTTGGTCGCGGCATTAGAAGGGGTTCGTCGGCCGAAGAAGCTGACCTTCGAAGAAGGGCCGTTCGCGGACTGGTTGACACGGAATCTGTCCCGTCACGTTGATGAACTCGTCGTCTGTGAGCCACGGCGGAATTAATTGATCGCGAAGGATTCCGACAAGGACGATCCCCTGGATGCGGAACGCCTGGCGGCGTTGTTCCGAGGCGGGTACCTGAAAGCCGTTCATCAGTCTCAAACGCTGGAGAGATCGCTGCTGAAGCAGCACGTCTCGTTCTACCACGATCGGGTCCGGGAACGGGTCCGGCAGGGAAATCAATTGATGGCGTTGTTGCGTCGGCACGGGGTGTTTGTCTCCAGTTCGGATTTATCCAGTCCCGAGGACCGGGAGTCGCTGGTCGAGCGTCTGCCGAAGAGTTCACTGCTGCGGAATGATGTTCGTCGATTGTTCTCCGCGTACGAGTTTCTGCGAATCCAGGAAGGGGAGATTCACTGCGAATTGATTGAGCAGGCGCGGCAGTACGAGGTCGTCCGACGCTTTACCCAGGTGCCAGGTCTCGGCTGGATTCGCGCCGTGACGTTCTTCGTCTATATCGACACGCCCCATCGATTTCAGGGCAAGTCGTCGCTGTGGCGTTACAGCGGGATCGGGCTGGAGCGGCGGCGCAGCGGCAGCGGACCGACTCGAGTGCAATTGGTCTCACGCGGTCATCGACGATTGAAAAATATTCTGATCGGTGCGGCGAAGACGGCGATCGCATCGATCAATAATCCGTTCGCGACAAGTATGTTTACTGGAGGGAGGAAGAAGGTTTGTCTCCACAGACAGCGCGTCGCAATGTCGCGCGAAGTATTGCCGCGACGCTCTGGAGTCTCTGGAAATCCGGTCGTGAATATGATCCTCAACAGGTCTGTCGAAACGGTCCGCTGGCCAAAAACTAGGCGGGCTCCGTTGAGCACCAGACCAGGTGATTGATGAGTCCACTCGATGAAACGATACGTCCCGTCCATTCGGTTCTGCGTGCCGACAGAGTTCCTTGTGTGCCACTTGACGAAACCTTCGTTTCAGTCACTGCCTGTGAATGAACCTGTCGACTCCAGAGTCACACGCTCCGAAATCTCCTTAGACCTCACCACGAAAGTCTCGCATAGGTGGCTGAGCGGCTGTTGTTGCCCGTTCGAACAACAGACAACTCATCATGAGCGAGAAGAACACCGAATCACCACGGCTGACAACGACCTCGTTTCGTCGAAGACAAAGGCAGTCTCTGAAAAGAAGAAAACCGTTCACGCCCCAGCAACATCGGACGCCCCTCCCAAAAAAGGAGAATTCGGGCGTCCCCGCTCAACGTGTCCCCTTGACTTTGGGCTTCCTATAGGTCACACACCAGAGGAAGGCAAAGGCAGGAGAGGAAGAGGCCGTCATCGCGCGGCGCGGTCCTGCTGTCATCGATTGAATGACTTTACGCGTCGTTCGTGTGGTCGTACCATGCGCTGGCGGTTTTTGATGAGTTCCTGTGATAGGCTTTTTTGACTCCCTTGATTGAAGGTGAATGGCATGCGAAGTCACTTCATTGGTTTGACACGAGCGTTCCTGGTTGGCACGGTCTGCTGCGCCGCGGCCTCCAGTTTTGCGGCTGATGAGTATGCTTATGACCTGGTCCATTCTTCAGTCAGCTTCAAGGCTCGACATCTTGACATCAGTTGGATTCATGGGCGGTTCAACGAAGTCGATGGCAAGTTTTCGCTGGATCGACAGAACCCGTCAAAGTCGACGTTTGAATTGACGATCAAGGCCGACAGCATCGATACCGCGAATAAGGCGCGCGATGAACACCTGCGCCAGCCCGACTACTTCGACACGAAGCAGTTTCCAACAATCGAATTCAAAAGTACCAGCACGAAGGCGGTCGAAGGCGGTTATGAAGTGACGGGTGACTTCACTATGCATGGCAAGACCAAGAAGGTCACCTTTGTTCTGAAGGGTGGCAAGGAGCATGAATTCAAGGACGTCAAACGGGTCGGTTTCTCCACCGAACTGTCGCTGAAGCGCAGTGATTTCGGCTTCGACAAAAATGCCATTGGGCCGATTGGTGATGAGGCACTGATCATCATCGACTGCGAAGGCGTGCGAAAATAATTCATGTCGGACCCTTGGCTGTTTCTCAAAGCCTTGAGCGGCGCCGCTCTCGCCAGCATGCTGATCGTGCTGGCGAGCGTGTTGGTGGGGCGGCGACTCGGCTTGATGCGGCAGAATTGGGTCGCTGTTCTGGCCAGCGCGGTGGGGTTGATTGTCGGCGAGGTCGTGCTGGGGCTGCGACTGGACTGGCCGCCTGCCAATGGCTTGGACCGATTGCTGCAGATCGTCGTCCCCGCGGTGTTGATCGTTGAACTCTTTTCCGCCTTCTCGTCGGTGCCGCACTGGTGTGCGTGGGTTCTGCGACTGAGTCTGGCAGGAGCGATACCGCGAATCCTGTTACATGCGTCTGTTTACTTGAGTCGCTCGGGAGGCGAACAGCCTGGGTTGAAGTCGGCGGCCGATTTGGTCGGATATAGCGCTCTGTTGGCCGGCACATGGTTTCTATTGTGGTGGTTGTCGCAACGATCACCAGGAGTCTCGATCCCGCTGGCTCTGGCGATGGCGATCCAGTGCGCAGGTTTGTCAATCATGCTTGCGGGATATGTGAAAGGTGGCTCGGCCGCCTTTCCGATTTCAGCGATGCTTCTGGGAACAACGTTGGCTGCGTGCCTATTGACAAAACTGCCCGCGATTTCGCCGCTCATCGGCATCGGGACCGTGGGATTGTTCGGCTTGCTGTTTATTGGGCACTTTTTTGGACGACTTTCGTCCTCGAGTGCGTTGGCCATGTTGCTCGCGCCCCTGTTGTGCTGGGTGTCGGAGTTATCCCCGCTACGAAATCGAAGGCCGTCGCTCGTCGGATCGATCAGACTGTTGATTGTCGCAATTCCGCTGGTGGCAGTTCTGGTCTTGGCCAAGCGTGACTTTGATCGAACAATGGCGCCCTTGCTAGGAGTCGATGATCAAAGCGGAGTTTCCTTCTGCAGCGGCATACCGTGCTGTTCACGTCCGATGTCGCCGTCGTACTTCATGCTGGATTTGTAGAGTTCCAGATGGCCATCTCCGGCTGCGGGGGCAACTCGGCGGCGCAGGGCTTCCATTTCTGCCAGGGGCATCGGCGTAAAGCGACGCGCAATGTCGAGGTTCTGTCGCAGGACTGCCTTCGAATCGATACCGCTGATGGTTGTCGCCACGGGCAGACTCATCGCGTAGCGCAGTGCTTCGTCGACAGTCACAATCCCCTGTGTGATCGGTTGACCGTTGCCGCCGAGACTTTTCATTCCCAAGGCAGCCATCCCGCGTTTGTTGACTTCGGGCAGCACTTGAGCCTCGAAGCTGCGGTAAATGGCATCAAACGGATTCAATGGCATTTGAACACTGTCGAACGGGTAATCGTAGGACAACATCTTCAGATGGATGCGGGGATGTTTGTGTCCCGTGAACCCAACATACCGTACTTTGCCGGCCTTCTTCGCCTCATCCAAGGCTTCGATGACTCCGCCTTTAACAAAGTGCCGTTGCGGGTCGTTGTCATAGACGCATTCGTGCACCTGCCAGAGATCGAGATAGTCAGTCTTCAAACGTTTGAGCGATTGTTCGAGTTGCTGCATCGCCACGTCTTTGCCGCGGCCATGAGTGCAAACTTTTGTCATCAGAAACACCTTGTCTCGTCGACCTTGCAGCGCCTGCCCCATCCATTCTTCGCTTTTCCCGTCATGGTACTCCCATGCATTATCGAAAAAGTTCACGCCGGCATCGATCGCTTCGTGAACGATTGAGATCGCGTCTTCCAATGACGGAGCATTACCCAAGGTGTGGCCTCCAAGGCCAATCGCCGAGACCTTTTCATCAGCGCGGCCGAACGGCTTACGGGGAATCGGATTGTCCTTCGGCTCGACTTGCTGTCGTGCGTCTGCCAGTCCACTCGCCACGGTCAGACTGGCTGCGGCCAGACTTGATGCCTTTAGAAAATTGCGTCGGTCTCGCTCTGGTTGATCCGTCAAGACTCTTCTCCTTACGAATTCGGCATACTGAGAACCGATGGCAGAAAAGAACGAAATCAGGCACCCATGGCCGACTCCTAAGGCCCACCTGCTTCACGGTACAGCATCTCCTGCACCTCTTTTTGCTTTGCGTCCAACGGAAATCCGTGCGCCCAGCGCGCCTGCGGATTATCAAATTTCAGTGAGACCTTATACGGTTCGTACCGACCGTCCGCCGCGACTTCTGCGCAGCGGTTACGCAGTTCCTGCATTTCTCTCGTGGTCATGGCAGTGAAGCCACGTGCGATGCGCAGACCTTGTTGCAGAATTTCGAATGAATCGATCCCAGTGACCGTCGTGGTGACCGGGAGACTCATCGCGTACCGCAGCATTTCTTCTGCAGTCACCAGCCCTTTTTTCGCCGCGACGCCAGTGCCGCACAAGGGCTTCATCCCAATCACGGCGATTCCGCGCCGATTTGCTTCGGGCAACACGTCTCGTTCAAAACTGCGAAAGGACGCGTCCAAGCAGTTCAGCGGCATCTGTATCGAATCAAATGGATATCCGCGTCGCAGCATGTCCAAGTGAATCTCAGGATCTTTGTGTCCGGTGAATCCGACGTATCGCACTTTGCCCTGTTGCCTAGCCAGATCCATTGCGGCTAATACACCCTCAGGTGCATAAGCGAGTTCTGGATCGTTGTCGAAACTGACACCGTGAACCTGCCAGAGATCAAGGTGGTCTGTCTGTAGTCGTCGTAGCGACTCCTCAAGCATTTTCAACGCGAGCAATTTGCCGCGCCCGTGCGTGCAGACCTTTGTCATCAGGAACACTTTGTCGCGACGCCCCTTCAAACCGCGACCCAACCAATCTTCCGCCCGGCCGTTCCAGTATTCCCAACAGTTGTCAAAAAATGTGATGCCGCTGTCGACCGCGGTATGGACCAGTCGAATGGCTTCATCGACCGACTCGCAGTCACCCAGATGATGCCCACCAAGCCCCAGGATCGAGACCTTGCTCGCGGAACGTCCAAAGGCACGTTGAGGGATTGTATCGGCAGCGTGATCTTGATCAGCCATTTCGTTTGATGCCTCTCACGACGGCTACTGCGAACCGGTCGGCGCAGTCGCGGCGCTGGGAGCCGGTACCTGTGTTGAAGTCCCGGCTTGGCCGTTGATGGACGACAGGATCTGCTGCTGTTGCGGTGTCAGCACGGACGAGATCTGCTGCTCCGTTTGCTGCGACATCGTGTTGAAAAGGCTGAGAGTCCCTTGCGGATCCGACTGGAACCGGCCAGCCAATTCACCCATGCTCTGAATGTGTTGAAGCTGGAACTGACGCAATTGCGTTAACTGACTTCCGCTGAGGTTGAGTCGCTGTTGGACTGCGGGATCGCTGAATGTCGAGAAAGAGCTGTTCTGCAGATTGCTCTGAATGCTTGCGCGCCCGCTTGCTGCAGCCTGCCCTGTCGCGACAGCCGATTGATTCGTCGCCGCGGCGCCGGCATTTGCAGCCGGGCCATTCGCAGCATTGATGGCCGCGTTCTGAGCAACGCCGGTCGTGGGAACATTCGCGACGGGCGCCCCGGAAAATGGATTCGACTGACCGGTCATCTGGCTAAGACTCTGTCGCTGAGCGGGCGTTAGCACCGAATTGATGTTTTGCTGCAATTGCTGCCCGGCCGTATTGATCAAGCTGGTTGTTCCTTGCGGATCGGAGGCAAATCGATTGCTGAGCGATGCCAGTTCCTGGTTGTACGCGGCTTGGAACTGATTGAGCTGACCGACTTGAGAATTCGAGAGGCCAAGTTGGGTTTGTAAGGAAGGGGTGCCGGCCGCTTGAAGGTTCGCTGTCGCCTGCGCCTGATTTTGGCCAAGACTGACAGATCCTTGAGTGGCAGCAGGGTTATTCGGAAAGTTGCCGGTGATCGCTCCCGCTCGAGTAGTATTAGCACTCGCGGCGTTTGTATTTGTTGGATTCGCGGGATTCAAGATTTGATTGATCGGAGTCTGACTTGGCACACGAGTTCCAGACAACTGGTTTATCGCGGCGCGATTGGCAGGCAACCCGGTTGTGCTGTTCGCCGCTGGCAGGACCTGGCCATTCGGTTGAATGAATCGGCCGTTGATCATTAAGGGCTGTAGGCCCGCGTTGTTCACAATGCCGCGCGGCATCACGCTGGGCCGTACGGCAGCCCCCGCCGGCACGGGGTTCACGACTCCCGGTCGCGGTACGTTGGCCGCAGGGACAGTCGGTTTAGGAACAGCGGCAGCTTTTGCAGTGCCTGCCGCCGCACCCGTTGCTCCGGCTTGTGCCCATGCTGAGGGACTCATCGAAATTGCGGCGCATCCATAGGCAGCCGCATAAAGTAGATTGTTCTGAAAGGACATGATTCGCTCCGTTGAATCGTCGATGATGGTCGTTTGGTGTTGTTGAGTTCTGTGTTAGTAGTATTTTTTCTGTGCCGTCACTGCCATGCGGTCCAGAAACTGACGTGCGTCTGAATAGTCTTGCAGGTCCAAGTCTTGCACGTGCGAATGCAGCTTCGTCTGGGCTTCGTGGACTTGCTTTTTAATATCCGTCGAGACGTCTGAATCACTTCCAGAATGCGAGTGGGTGCGAAACAGGTCTTCCAATCTTTGACGATCCTCGTCGAACGCAGGATGCATCAGCGCACTCGGCCATCGCATCTGTCCGGTCGACGGGTCGATGTGCCGATTGCCTAAGGGTTGTGGGCGATGGGCGGCAAGGAACGCTTCGGTCCGAATGCGTTTGGCGGTCGCTTCTTCGCGGTCGTCCGCTCTCGCTTGGAGCTGCGCTCGTGCAAATGTACGCCGAAGGTTGAAAATGTGGTTTTGATTCTCCATGTAGGCTGCGCGAGCGACTTCGTATTCCGTCAGAGCCTTGGCAGTCTTTCGGTTATAATCCCCTTCAGCACGAATCATGTTCGCCATGCCGTTGGTCGCAGCGCTCTCGTAGGCAGAAACTGGATCCGCTGTGAACGAATATCCACCTGCACCGGCCGCACCGGTATCGGGCGATGTGGCATCAGTTCCGGAGGTTGCCGCGACGGTTGGCAATACTCCTCCGCCCGGGGTGATTCCATTGCCCGAGATGAGTCCGTTCGCTCCGGTCAGCATTCCATTGAGTGCAACGTTCCCGGGATTGGAACCTGCATTTGCTTGTGGATTCACATACCACTGGCAGTCACCACTTGAAGGGGCCAGTGTGGTGAGAAACAGTATCGTCAGACCTGAACGGATGCGCCGAAACATGATCAATCTCCGCTGTGATGCCAGTCTTTTGAACATCTCCGCTATGCAATGTCGAAGCTACGAGAGGTCTCGTACTTTCGTGTCCAGTAGTCGTCGACTACCAGATCCGAGCCGTTCTTCTTCAAAGTCGCCAACGCCGTTCCTGTTCGCGCCTGATCTTTGCTGACCTGTCTATTTTTCAGGAATTATTCAACTGCATCACAGACGCCCAGTGGTCTGAACGCAGTCCGCAAGCGAAAGATGGTTCGTCAGCGCGCGTTGTGATGTCGTTTTGGCTATGTCGGTTGAACATGAGGCGGCTCGCCGAAACTGGCGAGCGAGGAAGGAGTGGCCGCTTTTCTGTCAGGGGCGATTCAACGAAGGCGCGCGCGATTCAAATGGCATCAGCCGCGATCTTGGATCGACGCCTCTTCAATAGAGACCCTGTCTGCCGTCTCAAGCGATGGCGATCAGGACTTATACAGATGCCTATTGTTAAATGTGGGGTGGCCTGAGGTGCGAAGTACGGAGTCGTGCAATGGAAAAAGAGTATATCCCCGATGATCTTTCATCGTCGTTGCTGTTTTGCGGCACGATCATCGGACGATCCTTGCTAGTGTACGGATTTGGACTGGCTGCGCTTCGCCTGGGTAAGAGTCGAACGCTCAGTCAAGCCACGGCCGTTGACGCGATTCTGGCGCTCATTCTGGGATCGGTACTGGCGCGGGGAATCGTGGGATCGATCCCGCTACATACCATCTTCATCGCGTCAGCGACTCTTGTCTTGGCGCATTGGATTCTGTCACGAATGTCAGCCCGCTCGCACCGCATCGGCGAACTGGTGAAAGGACATGTCCGTCGATTGGTGACGAACGGTGTTGTCGATTGGAACAACATGCAGAAATCACATCTTTCCGAGCACGATCTGTTGGAAGAGATGAGATTGAACGCCAATGTCGAGGATCTTTCCCAAGTCGCCGCGGCATACAAGGAGCGAAACGGCGCGATCGGCGTGGTCTGTAAACCGGCTGCTCCGAAAGTGATCGAGATCTCGGTCCAGGACGGAGTTCAAACTGTCCGGATTGTTATCGAGCACTGAGGCAACTCAGATTGTCGTCAGAGAACTGCAATTCTGTGGATGGCCGAACATCCGCCTTGAGGAGCGATCGCATTTGCTCAAGAGCATAATCGTTCTCTTCGCGCGTGTTGGCTGCGACGCAATCATTGGGAATGACGACGGAATAGTCCCGCATATAGGCATCGTTGGCCGTGAAAAGGACACAGATGTTGGTCGCAATACCGGTGATGATCAGTGTGTGCGCACCAAGGTGATCGAGCAAAATTTCTAACGACGTGGAAAAAAAGGCGGAATGCTTTGGCTTCAAGACAAAATAGTCGTCGTCATCAGGCTGAAGCAGTCGAACAATTTCCTTTCCGGGAACGTCGTCGTGAAGACAGTGTTCGATTTGTGCTTTGAAGTTTGACCTCCAGCGACCGAAATTGTCGTTGACATAGATCGAAGGAACTCCGGCGTTCGTGGCACGTCGTTTGAGTCGAACCAGGCGATCCGCCATCGGACGGGCAAGTTCCAATAGCTTTTCGCTGCCGTCGAAATTCAAATCATTAATGACGTCGATCAGCAAAAGCGCGACACCACATTTGTCTGGAGCATTGCCATGCAAATCCTGATTGGAGTTCGCAGATGAACTCGTTTGAGACGATCCCTGGGTGTTCCTCATCGTTACTCAATCCTGTTCCGCAATTGGGCAGGTGATCTCACGGCGTGTTGAAAACGGGGGCAGACCCTCGCCGGGCAGCAGCCATTGACGGTAATTAACGGTGCCCTCCAAAGGGTCAGACCCGTTTTCAACAGGCTGCTAAGGCTTGATCATGACCTTGATGCAGCCGTCCTTTTTGTCCCGGAAGGTTTTGTAGGCCGCGGGTGCGTCATCGAGTTTGATGCGATGCGTGATGACGAATGACGGATCGATGACTCCTCGCTCAATCTCATCAAGCAGTTTTTTCATGTACTTTTGCATATGCGTCTGCCCCGATTTCATCGTCAGACCTTTGTTCATGAAGGCGCCGAACGGCAGTTTGTCGGGATAGCCTCCATAGCCGCCCGGCACTGATATGGAACCTCCCTTGCGGCAACACATGATCGCTTCGTTCAGGACGTGGCCGCGATCGGGCGATCGATGAGTCGCAGAGCTGATCTTGTCGCCGACGGCCCCCAGGACACCTGCGGCGTGGGCCTCGCAACCGACGGCATCGATACATCGGTCGGGGCCGCGACCGTCTGTCATTTCCTTCAGTCGTTCGTAAACGTTCTCCTTTTCGAAATTGATGGTCTCGGCGCGACCTTGTCTGGCCGCCATTTCGAGCCGTTCCGGGACGCGATCGATCGCGATCACACGCCCCGCACCGAACATCCAGCAACTTTGGATTGCGAACTGAGCGACGGGCCCACATCCCCAGACGGCCACCGTATCGCCAGGTTCCATGTCACAGTTCTCAGCTGCCATATAGCCGGTGGGAAAGATGTCGGACAGGAACAGAACCTGTTCATCCGACAGGCTGGATTCGACTTTCAGCGGACCGACGTCGGCGAAGGGCACGCGAAGATACTCGGCCTGTCCGCCCGGAAAACCACCGAGCATGTGTGAATAGCCAAACAGACCGGCTGGTGAATACCCCATCTGTTTGGCGGCCATTGCCGCATTGGGATTGGAAGTATCACAACACGAATAGAGTTGTTTCTGGCAAAAGAAACAGTGCCCGCAGGAGATCGTGAATGGAACCACCACGCGATCGCCCTTCTTCAAGTTTGTGATCGCGCTACCGACTTCCACAACTTCTCCCATCGGTTCATGTCCGAGGACATCGCCCGGTTTCATGCTGGGAATGAATCCGTCCAGCAGATGGAGATCAGAACCACAGATGCCGCTCGCGGTGATCTTGATAATGGCGTCGCGCGGGTCCTGGATCGCGGGATCGGGCACGGTGTCAACTCGAACGTCCCCGACTCCATGCCAACAGAGTGCTTTCATGATCGCCTTTCGCTTTCAGCGTTTGGATCTCGTTCTCGCCCAGTTCGCAACACGGCAACTGGTCTGCAAACCGTGGTCCGACCTCGCGAACCAAGTTGGTTAGCGCGCCATTTCAGCGGCATGAGTCGGTGAGAACAGGACGAGGAGACGATTAGCAGAGGATCAACGATCAGATGGCGCATGAGTTGCGACATGCAATGCGCCGTTCAAGATCCCGATTGATTTCTGGAAGGAAACAGCATGCCGAAGAAATATGGAAGCACCGCGAAGAAGAAGGTGGAAAAGGCAATGCACGAGCGAAAGCACGGCGAGTTGCATAGTGGCAAAAGCGGTAAGAAGGTGACCAGCAAGAAACAGGCAATTGCGATTGGCCTGTCCGAGGCCCGGAAGGTAGGGGGCAAGGTGCCGGCAAAAAAGAAGGCGGCGAAAAAGAAGAGCAAATAGTCGTGCCGCGTCGCGCGATGTTGTATCTGGCAACTCATGAGGAACGAGTCGCTCGTTAGTCAGTCTATTGAAGACAAGCGCGACAGGGCGATGATTCGAACCTCTCATCGAAAATGATCGACTGTCCTGCAACGCCAGGCGCGTCGCGCACCGGGAAGGTCCTCGGCAATCTAGACATTGTTGACGGACTTGATTGCGGGTAACAGCCCATCACTTAACTTCATTGCCAGCTTTTTTCGCTGCTTGATAGACCATCTCTTTCGCCGCACTGATCCCGCGAGCGGCTAGCAGCTTGAACTTCTTGTTCTTCAATTCGTTGTACGAAACAAAGAAGTGTTCCAGCTCTTTCAGCAGATTGTGATTGAGATCCTTCAGTGTTTTTAGATCCTGATAGTCATGGGCGTCCTTCGCAATGGCAACGATGCGATCGTTTCGAACCGTTTTGCGGTCTTCCGTTTGTTCCGCTTCGATGACACCAATCAACCGTGCCTCGACCACGCATCCCGTAAATGCGGGTGAGTCCATCAGCAGCAGCACGTCCAGCGGATCGCCATCGTCGGCCATGGTTCCAGGGACGTACCCAAAGTCGTAGGGAAAGACAGAACCCGCCGGAAGGACGCTGTGAAGCTGAAAGAGGTGCAATTGAGGATCGTATTTGTACTTGTTCCGGCTCCCGCGCGGTGTCTCGATGACAACGCTGATTAACCCTTCCTCTGCCGCCTTAAAATTCAACTGATCGTAAGGTGATTTGGCCATGCTTCTTACTCGGCACTCATGAAATGAAAGAGGAGGGACAACCCCGAGATTGTCCCTCCTTCTGCGGCACTCCGTTATTCGCTCGCGGAAAGCGCTCCTTCATTCACCTCGCTCGTGGCGATGTCATTCAGTTTCTTGTCGGCGGCCCCTTCTTCGTCCAGAGTCTGCTGTAACAAGTCGGCGATGTCGGGCAGCGACAAGACTTCTGCCAAGGTGCGCGCCGTCCCATACGCAGCAATTTCATAATGTTCGACTCGTTGCGCGGCACCGATCAGGGCGGCATCTTTCACTTCGGCGACACCGTCTTCATCGATCACTTCCTTGCCTTCTTCGATCAGACCTTCCATCGCCTTGCACTTCTTGCGTTTCGGTTTCTCGCCCATTTGTTCAAAGGCTTCTTCGAGTCGAGAGACGTGCCCTTTGGTTTCTTCCAGGTGATCCTGAAATGCGGTTCGCAGAGTCTCGGAATTGGACGCTTTGGCCATTTTCGGCAGCGCCGCCACCAATTGTTTCTCGGCAGACATCAAGTCCGACAATTCTTCGATGAGCAGTTCCTTCAAGCTATCCATTCGTGTTTCTCCGTCGTGGGCAGAATCGTTTTGAACATGGGCAATTGGTGAGCCGACTTTGGATTCACAACGCAAATCGCGAGCCGAAGCGTCGCGAGAGGCAAGATACGGTTGCTCAGCCAGCCCTGGTTTCGCCGCCGAGAATTGTCAGGACTTCGCCACTGATGTAGCTCGAGTCGACCGGCGAGGCGAAAAACACGAACGCCGGCGACACCTCATCGGGTTGACCGGGTCGCCCCATTGGCGAATCTTTGCCATGCTCGGCCACCTTTTCGCCCGGTTTGGAAACGGGCTGCAGAGGCGTCCAAATGGGGCCTGGCGCGACGCAATTGACGCGAATCTTGCGGTCTGACAGATTCTGAGCCAAAGACTTTGTGAAGGCATGAATGGCCCCCTTGGTCGACGCGTAATCGATCATGTTCTTGTTGCCTTCGAGGCCGGTAATCGATCCCGTGTTGATGATTCGTGCACCTTCTTCCATGTGTGCCAGAGCGGCACGTGCCAGATAGAAGTACCCGAAGATATTTGTCTTAAACGTCTTTTCCCAATCTTCGTCGCTGATGTCTTCCAGTCGATCGTGACTTTGTTGATAGGCAGCATTGTTCACCAGAATGTCGATCTTGCCGAATCGTTCGACAAATCGCTCAACAGCCTGCTGACAGAACATCCGGTCTGTGACGTCCCCATCGATCAGAAAGGCCTGACGCCCCTCTGCTTCGACGGCGCGCTTCGTCTCTTCTGCATCGGATTGTTCCGCCGGTAAGTAGATGATGCCGACGTCGGCGCCTTCGCGGGCGAACAAGACGGCGACGGCGCGGCCGATTCCCGAGTCGCCGCCAGAAATGAGAGCGGCCTCATCGGTTAACTTACCTGAGCCTTTGTACCCTTTGGCTTGGAACTGTGGTCGTGGGGTCATCGCCGAATCGAGGCCCGGTTTGGGCTGAGTTTGAGGTTCAAAGGGTGGTTTTGGCCGCGTGACGTTCTTCATGATAAGGCTCTCCAAGCGACGTTCGAAGTTGCCGCAGAATCTGACTGAGTTTGAATCTTCCGGACGAGGCGCTGCGGTGGCAAAAAATGTGCCCGCCCCTCCGTTGAACGACGCGCAGGCGGCATTCGCAGGAAGAACTACCGCCGTCCCATCAAATTGACTGAGAGGTCAATCCAGCGTTTGATCGCCAAACATCCACGGCTAACGACGATCAGAGCACGATGAGCGAACAACGGTCATGACGTCGATTTCGCCCATGACCGTCCACGTGTGGGGAAAAAACTGACCGGCAATAAAGTGTCGGCGTATGAATCGATGTGTCGATCTGACCGTTGGGATGCTGGAGTCGAGAAGCTATCGCATGGATGGAGCCGTCGCGATGACGATCAAGTCGGTTTACCTGCCCCTGATTCTCGTGTTTGGATTTGGTGTCGTGATTGGCGGCACAGTTGAGGCAAAGGTCAGGCCGCCACGACGACTTCGTTGTGAGTATCGGTTCAATCTGCCGATTTCGGCCAACCGATGTTCGACTCCGTCAACCACCAGAGACGACAGTCTTGTCACTCCCATTCCTCAAGTCGTGGACTTCGATGAGTGGGCTCTGACCGTCGTACCTGACCCATACGCCGAATCAGCGATTGTTCAGGCGCGAAAGATTGACGCGTCTACCGAGAGATGACGGACTCGCTGATTGGGAGCGAACGACGGTTGCAGGTAATCGAGCAATTATCAGACTTTTCCTGACGTCACGGTTGCCACAAGTGTGGTACAGTCATGTTCATGGAAGCCAGCGCACTCTCGATCATCGGAGCGATTCGACAAGGCCACCCCATTTCGATCCAGGTCGGACGAAAGTGGGGGCAATTGCCCAAGATCATTTTTCACGTCGATGGCGTGAAAATTGGCCAGGTCGCCTGCGTTCGTTACATGAAACCAAAGGCGTTCTCGGCTGGCGACGTGGCCCGCGTTAAATCGAGCGATCGGCTGCCCGGTGGATTCGACATCCAGTGTGAATCCGAGCAGGAAGCGCAACAGATTTCGGAACTGATGGCGATCTGTTTGCGAAAAGGCTTTGATGAGCTGTTCAGCGGCCCGTGAATCCTGCACGCGTGTCTCGTGATTGAGTCATCCCATTCTTCAATACATTCTGCCGATGTCGAGGATTCGATCTGGCGATTCCGGTGCGGAGATGACGCGACTCGTCAGCGCAAGGCGATATGAATTTTTGCCAATCAAGAAACGCTGCTCTTTCCTGTTGACTCCGACTGCCGTGCCTTTTGTTCACCTGGTGTCGGTCGTTCCGGCATGAGAATTCTCAGCCCGCTTATCTGCCATCAATTCGCAGATAGCATACTTTAGCTTTGTTAGCTGGAATAATGTTTGCACCAGATTGCTGTTGATGCGCGCATTCACTCTTACACGGCTCGGTGACTTCGGGCGGGCTTTCACACTGGGGCCACGGAGCATCGGTTATGAAAGACGCCTGCACTGAAGCAAGTGCTCGTTCACGCGTCGTTCGAACATCGTCAAATGATCTGCCAGGCGCGAAATCTGATCGTCGAATCCAGAGAGCTGATCAAGAAATGTGATCAACTCATCAAACAGCCGGTTTGGATCTCATCGACTGTGTTCACGATCGATTCGTATTGGAGACTTTGCGAAGGCCTCAACCGCCTCGCGGAATGAAATCTGCGAGATGGATCACTGCTGAACTGGGAGAGAAACGAGTTCAGCGGTGGTCTTTTCTGCAACGTGCGTCCGGTCCACGAGCTAGTGATCGTGGCTGTGGCGACTCAGAGTTCAGGCTGGCGGGAGATGGTGAAACGATGAATACAGGTTCCAAAATGATGACCTGGCTTGGTACTGCCGCGGGTATCTCGTGATGCAGGATCCGATTGGCTCGCGAGAGCGACTCGGCGGACGCATTCAGCGCCGCCATCGACTTGGGAACCACTGTTTCGAGCAGGTAGCTCAATGACCTCATGGCTCCAGCGGTAGCGCGGCAAGTGGAATGGGCTGCGTGAATGGATGCAGCCAGACGTTCTTGAGTAGCCTGATCGACCATGTGATCTCCATTAGTGGACGGGAGATCATACTCAGGCAGTGTCGAACTTTTCCAGTAGTCCGATGTGGGTCATAGACTGACATCGAACGGTGTCAGGGAAATCCTGATTCTGGCTCGCATGTGCAATCGGATCGTCTTTCCCAGGCGGTATTGCCGATACTCGAAGGGCCACGTGAGGCAATGCGGGAAGGGATGATGACTTTGGTTGTCATCATGCTCTGATTGATTCAGGTGGTATTTACTGTTCCCCCAATCGGCGACTGAGCCGTCAGTGGCAAGAGCTGTTCCTGAGCAGTTCTTGGGCTCAGGTCGCCTTTTCCATTTCACCGTCGGAACGGACCGACTCGATCGGACAGGACGAGTCGTCACGAATTCGCACTGAGTGATACGGTTGGCACCGCAAACGGACTTGCGTTCGGGTCAGACCCATTCGTAATCACGAACTCGACTTCTTCCACCGTGCGAACACAGTCGGGAAATCGGAGTGTGTCGCCGGGCCTCGGTAGAAAGCTGCTGCGCATCACTCTCACCGCGTCTGACCGTTCTGGGAAGACGACATTGATCACAGGAAACGTATTCGTTTCCAGATTCTGCAGCATCGAAAGCGGCGGTGGTTCAAATGCGTGTTTCAGCAACACACTGCTATCAACGGAATCGGCTAGAAAGATCTTGCCACAGGATATTGCCAATGGATCAGGCCGTGTCCGTCATTCATGACCTTGTCGAAGGGTCGTCCGCGCGATCGACGATGCGTCTGACCGGCGTTGACAAGAATACGATCCTCGCGCTGCTGCTTCATGTTGGCGACAACTGCAAGCGAATGATGGAAGCGAGGTTCGTCAACGTGCGCGTCAACGACATTTAGGCCGACGAGATTTGGAGTTTCATCGGCTGCAAGGAAAAGACACGAGTCGCGAAAGACTTCGGGGACATCTACGGTGACGCCTACACGTTTGTCGCCATCGAGCGAACCAGCAAACTTATCGTCGCGTGGCATCTCGGGAAGCGAACGACCAACGACACTTTCACCTTCGCCGAGAAGCTGAAGCGAGCAACCGATGGTCACTACCAACTGACAACGGATGGATTCCCGTCGTACAAAGTCGCGATCCCTGCTGTCCTCGGTGGTGACGTCGACTTCATACAACTCATCAAGTCGTACGGCATCGAAGGAGTTGCCGAACAGAGTAGATACTCACCGCCAGTCGTCACCGCAATAAGCTACGAGACGATAATGGGAACCCCCAATCAAGGCGATGCGTGTACCAGCCACATCGAGCGCAGCAACCTCTCAATGCGAATGGCCACGCGACGATTTACGAGACTCACGAACGGCTTTAGCAAGAAATGGGCGAATCATCAGGCTGCATTGTCGCTCTGGTTCGCTCACTACAATTTCAGCCGACCGCACATGACGTTGAAAACAGAAACGCCAGCGATGGCCAGTGGGCTTGCAGATCATGTCTGGACGATCCGAGAACTGATCGAAGAATCGGCCAAGTTCTGAGATTGACGTCGAAACCGAACGGCCCTGGCGATAAGCTGGGGCTTGTTCGTTTATTTGAGCAATCACTGTCAGGACGTCCCACAGATGCGACTGCGTTACGTAATGCCAGAGCGACCTGTCGATGTGTCACTTGAGCGACCTGTCGGCGATCGCATTTGCGCCGACGAGATGGTTTGGGAATGGACCTCGCATGATGATCGTGCGACTATTTGCTTGATCCAAGAGAGGGTTCAGCAAGAATGTGAAGGGATATTCAAGTCGCTCGGTGTGTGCGGGGGCAGCGGGCGCGTTCTGATTTTTCAGTATTCCAATAACTCTTGGATCTTCGATCACGAATCCACATGGATTAACTGACACCAATCTGACGTCAAAAAGATTTGACACACCCAATTCACCCACTACCCGATTCCCGGGCACTGTTGCAGATGGCGTGGTGAATCGCGATAGTTCCGGTTAAGATTAATTCGGGCTGTCGAAGGATGGTGGCCTGATTTTCGAAACCACATTAGCTGACAAGTAGATATGGCGAATCCACAACAACGCGGTTCGAGTTCTGACGACGATTCCTGGGGCAAGATTGCCTCGGACCTGTTCGGCATTCAATTTAACGATGACGATGACATCGAACTGCCCGACGACGACGCACCTAAGAAGGTTCAACCCGCCGCTCCGGTCGCCAGCAGCGCACCCGCGGTAGAGCCCGTTGACGAGCCGGATTTGTCTTTCGACGATGTCGAGCCCGAGCCCGTAGGTGAGGTCGAAGCGCCCAAAGTAAAAGTGCCCGGCAACGAAGACCACGACGAATTCTGGGACATTCTGGAATCGTGGAACTGGGACGAAACGACCAAGGGACCTGCGCCGAAAGACGAGGCGCCGCGACGATCTCGATCCGAATCGTCCGAATCTCGACCGCCTCGCCGGGAAGAACGACCACGACGAGAAGAGCGTCGGCCGGAACGCACCGAGCGGCCTCGACGACGTGACGAAGTGGTGTCAGTCGAAGAAGGGGAACGCCCCGCTCGGCCAGCGCGAGACGAGTCACGACGTGATCGCCCCCCGCGCGCAGAACAACCGCGGCCTCGACGATCAGACGAACCGACAATCGAGCGCCCCGCGGCTGAACGTGCTGAACGGCCCTCGACCGAACGTCGGCCAGAACCATCAGCAGATCGACCTCGCTCGCGGCATTCAGCGCCTCCTGCGGCAGTGAGTGATGATGAGTTCGGCTCGGGAGTTGGAGAAGCGCCGGAACCACCACGTTCCAGACCAGCACCAGCGCCACGACGACGTGAAGAACCGCCGGCGCCACCGCGCAAGCCCGTCGCTAAACGAGCCGCACCGGATGAATTCGAGGGCGATCTGTTCGAAGACGATGAAGAAGTTCTGGAAGACGAAGTCGAAGGTTTCGAAACAGACGAAGTCGATGCGTCGGCCGAGGGAGAACCCGAAGAGAGCGATCGCGATCGGCCACGCCGTCGCCGACGTCGCCGTCGCCGCGGTCGTGGACGTCCTGCCGAAGAAGCTCGGCAACCGGAATTCGGTGAATCGGACGAGGACGAACCGAATCGCGACGAAGAGGAAGCCGTCGAACCAGAATCGGCCGAGGACGAACAGCCCGTTGACGAGGATCGGGAACCGCGTCGTCGTCGACGTCGACGTCGACGTCGCCCCGAGCGTGGCCCTGCCACTGCCGCGGCATCGGACGATTTTGAAGAGTCTAACGGTGATGATGAAGAGGGTGTGGACGAACATCGTGAAGAAGATGCTGCCGGAGATGTCGAAGACGAAGACGAGGTCGTTGTTCCCATCAGCTACGAAGGAATTCCAACGTGGGAGGAAGCGATTTCGTACCTGGTGATCACACCGCCGAACGAACATCGTGGTCATCGGGGCCGCGGGGATGGACATCGACGTGACGATTCACGTCGTCGGTCGTAATCGAAGCCGGCAACGCAGTCGTTTTGAATCATTGTCCACAGGGTGACGGTCGACGTCGCCCTGTGGCATTTGTGGAATGAGAATTCACCCTTCTTCGTGAGAAGGATCGATGTCGGAAAAGCTCTGTCGCCTGGTGACGCTTGGTTGCAAGGTCAACCAGTACGAGACGCAACTCGTGCTGGAAGCGTTGGAGCGGAACGGCTTTCGTGAAGCGCGCGAAGAGGAAACGGCCGATCTGTGCGTCGTCAACACTTGCACGGTAACATCCAACGGCGACTCACGTTCGCGACAGGTGATTCGCCAGCTTTCCAAACATAACCCGGGAACTCGCACGCTGGTTATGGGCTGCTATGCCACGCGTGAGCCCGAAACTCTGGAACGGTTGCCTTCCGTTTTTGAAGTGGTCACGGACAAACGGGAACTGCCCGACATTCTGGCCCGGCATGGCATCGTCGATATGCCGACGGGAATCAGCCGATTCGAAGGTCGGCGTCGCGCGTATGTCAAAGTGCAGGACGGCTGCATCCTGCGTTGCACTTACTGCATCATTCCGAAAGTCCGACCTGGACTGCGCAGCCGTTCGCCCGAGGACATCGAAGCCGAAGTTCGTCGTCTGATCGACAATGGTTACCAGGAAATCATTATCACCGGCGTGCACGTCGGACATTATGGAGTCGACACGTCTCGCGGTCGGTCGGGGCTGACGCGATTTCGACTGCCACAACTCTTGCGACGGCTGGATCAGATTCCAGGCCGCTGGCGGATGCGTCTGTCGAGTATCGAAGCCGCCGAGGTCGATGACGATTTCATCGCGGCGGCGGCGGACTGTGAACACCTTTGTCCGCAGTTCCATCCGGCACTGCAGAGTGGTTCCGACTCGGTTTTGCAGCGGATGCGGCGGCGTTATTCGGTCGAAAGCTTTCTGGCGAAACTCGATCGCATGAAAGAGGTACTGGATCAGCCCGCATTCGCGACCGACGTGATCATTGGCTTTCCCGGCGAGACTGACGCGGAATTTGAGGAGACGATGCAGACTTGTCGGAATGCGGGATTTATGAAGATTCATTTATTCCCGTTCAGCCCCCGGACCGGGACACCCGCGGCGACGTATCCTGACCAGATTCACGGAACTGTGCGGAATGAACGCATGGCTCGGATGGAACAACTGGAACGGGAACTGGCGGAACGGTACTATAAGTCGCTGCTCGGCCGGTCGGTGGAAGTGATGATTGAAGCCGAATCGACTCGGGCAGGTTGGGTTGCGGGAACGGATCGACGGTATGTCCCGGTCGAATTGCCCGGGACATCAAGTGACATTGGGCGGATGTGCCATGGCCGAGCCACACGCACGACGCGCCATTTCCTCGAAGCGGAGCGGGAGAATTCAGAGTATGGCACTCCAGGAATTCAAACCGGCCTATTTCACGATCGAAGAACGCGACAACCTGCTTGTCGCGACAGTGACGCAGCCCAGCCTGTGTGAAGAAGACAACATTGAACAGTTCGGCACCGAACTGAATCAAGTCGTCGAAGTCACAGGCTGCAACTGGCTGGTGCTGGACATGCAGAACGTGACCTTGATCACCAGTTCGGCGGTGGGCAAGCTGATTGGCCTGCATCGCAACCTGCACCGTCGCGAAGGTCGCTTGGGACTGTGCGGGATCAAAGGCGTGATTCGCAATGTGTTTCAGACCGCAAAGCTGATCGACTATTTCCACGTTGCCCCCACTGCCAACGATGCGGTGGAATTGTTGCAGCGAGAGAAAGCGAATCTGAGCGCGACGTCGATTGGCAAGCCAAAGTAATTCCGCGCGATTGAGGTGTTTTGTGCGGATTGTGTCTTTGTTGCCCAGTGCCACAGAAATCGTTTGCCAACTCGGTTTGCAAGAATCGCTGGTCGGCGTGACGCATGAATGCGATTTTCCACCGCCGGTGCGGCAGTTGCCCAAAGTCACGCGAACCTTGATCCCGACCGACGCGTCCAGTCGAGAGATTGACGAACTGGTGCGCGAACGTCTGAAGACGAACCGCGCTCTCTATACGCTCGACCTTCCCGCATTGACCGAACTCAGGCCCGAATTGATCGTGACACAAGCGCTGTGCGATGTGTGTGCCGTGGCCGAAGCCGAAGTGACCGCTGCGGCGTGTTCCTTGCCCGGTTCACCGCGCGTCATCAATCTTGAGCCGATGAGTCTGAGCGAAGTGTTTTCGACGCTGCTGGCTGTGGGTGACGTGGCCGGTGTTTCGGAGCGGGCAGCACAAGTTGTTTCCGCACTTGAATCGCGGGTTCAAGCAGTCCAAGACCGCTCGCGCCAAATCACCAGCAGGCCGCGAGTCGTGCTGCTCGAATGGATCGACCCCCCCTTTTCGTGCGGTCACTGGTCGCCGGAATTGGTTTCGATGGCCGGTGGCGCTGAGCAGCTTGGCCGGCCAGGCGTTGCGTCACGTACTTTGCAATGGCAGGAAGTCATCGACGCACAGCCCGAAGTCATTGTGATTGCGTGCTGCGGATTTGATCTGACGCGGACGCTGCAGGACCTGCCGGTCCTCAGAAATTATCCAGGCTGGAGAGAGCTTCCTGCAGTGCGAGATCAACGCGTTTACGTTGTTGATGGCAATGCTTACTTCAGTCGTCCAGGGCCGCGTCTGGTCGAATCACTCGAGCTATTGGCGCATGCGATTCATCCCAGCCTGCATCCCGCGCCCGACCAGATTCCCCCTGCTCGACGTCTGACCAGGACCGAACTGCTGGGTGACTAGTTCGAGGCCGCACAGATGCCAGCGAGTCCCTGCAGCCGAACCTCGGTTGTCGTTAAGAGAAAGACATCCCCATGACCAAATCTTCCGTCGACGAAATCCGGCAGCGGTTTGATGCCGATGTTGAACGATTTTCAAACCTGGAAACAGGCCAATCGGCCACAGTCGATGCTCCGCTGGCGATGACACTGGTGGCTCAGGCCGCCGCAGCGACCACGCCCAATGCCACAAGCGTTCTGGACGTGGGCTGTGGCGCCGGGAATTACACCCTGAAATTGTTACAGCACGTCCCCAATCTCAATGTCACGCTGGTGGACCTCAGTCGACCGATGCTGGACCGAGCCGTCGAGCGAATTGGCAGCGTGACGAGCGGCACGGTGACGGCACTGCAAAGTGACATTCGGGAACTCGATTTTCCGCCCGAACAGTTCGACATCATCCTGTCCGCGGCCGCCCTGCATCATTTGAGGACCGATACAGAATGGGAAAGCGTCTTCATCAAACTGTTTCAATCCCTGCGCAACGGCGGTTCATTCTGGATCTTCGATCTGATCGAAAGTTCGATCCAACCGATTCAGGACATGATGTGGCAGCGTTACGGTGAGTATCTGATCGGCCTGAAAGACAAAGCGTACCGTGACCAGGTCTTTGCCTATGTCGCCCGCGAAGATACGCCGAAATCGCTGATCTACCAGTTGGACCTGATGCGGAAAGTCGGCTTCGCACAGGTCGAAGTCCTCCACAAGAACGGTAGTTTCGCGGCATTCGGCGGTATCAAGGACTGAGTGTGGCACTCAGAGAGAATGGGACTCGATATCGTTTCGCCTGACTCAACCTGTCACCCACAACGCGAGGGCGAACTCAATATCCTCAACCCAGCGCAGACGCGAATCCCGCGGCCGAAGACGGCAGAGAATTGAGCGGTAGACGGACAGAGAGCCGCGACTGAGTCGAAGACTCCAAAGTCGTGTCACACTACGCCAAATGCCCACACCATCCAACGCGCGCGACACACCCATTCTGAACCCGACGCAATCGCGAATCCCGCCGACCCGCGGCCGTCCTCCACAGGCGGTCTGTTCGCGTCGCATGATGGGTTACGAACATGATGGGTTACGAATAGGTGTGTCGTTGGTGCGTCGAGTGTTCGACCCGCCTTTAACGCGCGAGCCGTATAGCTACTCTGAACCCAACGCAATCGCGCATCCCGCCGACCCGCGGCCGTCCTCCACAGGCGGTCTGTTCGCGTCGCATGATGGGTTACGAATAGGTGTGTCGTTGGCGCGTCGAGTGCTCTACCCGCCTGCAACGCGCGAGCCGTATGGCTATTCTCAACCCAACGTAATCGCGAACCCCGCGGACCCGCGGCCTGGTCTGCCACAGGCGGTTTGTTCGCGTCGCATGATGGGTTACGAATAGGTATGTCGTTCGCGCATTGAGTGCTCGACCCGCCTCCAACGCGCGAGCCGTATCGCCATTCTGAACCCGACGCAATCGCGAATCCCGCCGACCCGCGGCCGGGTCATCGGTTTGAGACAGGACGTGTTCCTGCTTGGCCGTTGTTGCGGCCTCCACGACCTCGGGTGGCGTTCAATCGTTGGACGATTTGTGAACCTGAGTTCAACGAATCGGCGCCGCCACCATAGAAGAACTTTTGCAGTTCGCTGATCGCCGGTCCCAGCAGGAACAGGTAGACTGCGGGCATCAGGCACAGCACGGTGGGAAACAGCAACCGGAATGTCGCTCGGTTGCCTTTTTCATCCGCTTGCTGACGCTGACTTTCACGCATTGTATCGCTGTACGTCGTCAATGCCTGCGAGATGCTCGTTCCCATCCGCTCGGTTTGGATCAACAACGATGTCAGCGAATGCACTTCCGGAACGTCGATTCGGTGGCTGAAGTTTTCGAGGGCCGTTTGCATCGTGCTGATTTTGGCCTGCTCGTTGACGATCGCGAGTTCCTGCGACAAGGCGGGATAGACGGGACGGAAATCGCGGCCGATGCGTTGCAGTGATGCAGGAACAGTCAGCCCTTGACTGACGCACATGTTCAGCATGTCCAACAGGTCTGGCATCGCTCGTTCGATTTCCTGCTTGCGCGTTTTGGCCTTACTGCGAACATACAGGGCAGGAAAAGCCCAGCCCAGCAGTGGAGCCAGGATGCAGCACGCGATGACGAACGGTTCCAATCGCGGCGGCACAACCAGCAGCAATGAACCGAACAGGATCACGCCCAGCATCATCAGCGCATAACGCGTAGCGGCAAGGTTTTCGACGGCGTGCGGGTTGTAGAATCCGGCGGACGTAAGGTCTTTTCGAGCCTGCTCGTTTCGTTCCGCCGATTCAGGCAATAGGGCCGCGAAGGCAGGATTCAGTGTTGATCCGAAGACTCGGTCATCGTCGTCGACTCCGGGAACCTCTTCGGGAAGAATGCGCGGCATCGTGTTGGTGTTGCGCGGGATCATCCCTACTGTTTCGAGCAGCCGCCGTCCCTGCCAACTCGATCCGTTCGATTCGTCGGCCGCCCGGTCGCTGGCGCCAGAAGTGACATAGGTTGGACGGGCGACGGCGGGAGCCGGAGTCGAATCGTGCGCGGGGTCAGCGACAACTCGGGTTGAGGTTGGTTCGACCGCGACCGCTGCGGTGCGTGCGGACTGCACCTTCGTTTCCACAGCAGCGCGGCCGGTTCGACGGCTCTTGTGCCACATGCGGAAAAACATCCACGCGACGATGATGCCGCAGATGGAATAGAAGAGTGTCATTGTTTGTGAGGACATCGGTCACTCCTACCAGGCAAACACCGATTCAGGCTTCATGTTCGGCGGATGCCGGTGGTGGATTGTTGGGCTTGGTCGTTTCGTCTCGATATCAGGTCTGCTGACTGGTCTTCAGAATTCGCATGATCCACAGGGCTCCCACGATCTCCAGCACGACAGCCAGGATGGTCGCGTTGCGGCCCCAGGGTGATGACAACAGTTCTTGCAGGTAGGTCGGTTTGCGGATGATGAAGAACGTCAGCACTGCAGGAGGCAAGACGATCATCAGGATGGCGGTCGCGCGGCTGGCAGCCGTCGCAGCTCGTAGTCGTCCGAGGTATGACAATCGATCGCGGACCGTGCGCGACAAGCGTTCGAGTACGGTGACGAGATCACCACCAGTCTGTTGTTGAACGGTCAGCGTGGTACACAGCAGGCTCAGCGTCATCAGGCCGGTGCGGTGAGGCAGGTCGCGCAGGGCATCTTTCAATTGAACACCCATCTTCAGTCGACCTGCCACCAGTTTCAGTTCGTCACCCAGCGGCGCGTCGGTGTCGGCGGAAACCAGTTCCAGGCTTTGTTCCACACTGCGTCCGGTTTTAGCGGCGCGGGCCAGTTCTTCCAGCATGCTGGGGACCTGACGCATCATCGCGTCCTGACGTCGAGTTCGCACGACGATCGCGATCAAGACCGGCAGCATAAAGCCGACCAGTGCTCCCAGCGCGGTTGTCAAAAGATTCTCGTGAACAACGAAGACAATCCCGCCGACGGTAATCCCCGCGCACAGACATAGTGCCAGCAACATGGATGGCGAAATCGCCATACCGGATTGCAGCATCAGGTCATCGAACCAACTGTTGATCTGGTCGGCCGCATCATCGTTGCGGCCAGTTCCGTAGACTTCCTGTTCCTTCAAAATACCGGCGAACGAGGCCGATGATTGCGAAGGGAAACTATTGGCAGCCATGACGGCAATCCTTGTCAACGAAACTCACAGGGATGAAGGCGAGTTGGCAGTTTCAATTTATCAGCGGACATCAGGTCGGTAGTCGCGTCGCGAATTCAATTCACGGGCCGAGAACATCATCGATGGTAGGTCCTGGCCACGACTGGCCAGTCGTTTGGATGCCTGCGGCTCGTATCCAGTGGCATAGAAGGCACCACGTGCTTTGCCATTGGCGTCGATGCCTGCCATACGGTAGACGAAGATGTCTTCGATCTGGTACGAACCGTCCTGGCATCCGCACAGTTCCGAAACTCGCATCACCTTTCGTTCGCCAGTGCTCAGACGCATCATGTGAACCAGGATCTGCACGGCTGAGGCGATGTATTGACGGGCGACCAGCGTCGGCAATTCGACGCCCGATAACGCGATCATCAACTCCATGCGGTCGAGGGCATCACGGGTGTCGTTCGCGTGAACGGTACTCATCGAACCTTCGTGGCCGGTGTTCATGGCCTGCAGCATGTCAAGGACTTCGCCGCCGCGCGCTTCGCCGACGACGATCCGGTCGGGACGCATTCGCAGGCTGTTCTTCAGCAAGTCACGCTGAGTGATTTCCCCGCGTCCTTCGACGTTGGGTGGTCTGGTTTCCAGGGCGACGACGTCGCGTTGCTGTAACTGTAATTCGGCCGTCTGTTCGATCGTGACAACGCGTTCTGATTCGGGAATAAACCGGCTGATGTTGTTCAGCATTGTCGTCTTGCCAGCACCGGTACCACCGCTGACCACGATGTTCAGTCGGCCGCGAACGCAGGCAACAATGAAGTCGGCCATTTCCGGAGTCATGGTGCCCAGGCGAACCATGTCTTCGATCGCGATTCCTCGTTCCTTAAAACGTCGAATCGAGACGGTCGGGCCTCGCAGGGCCAATGGAGGAATGACGGCGTTCAGACGCGAGCCGTCCGGCAACTTGGCGTCGACCATCGGCGACACTTCGTCAATGCGGCGGCCCGTGCGGCTGACCAGCTTTTGGATAAAGTGCAGCAGATGTTCGTCGTTGGCGAACCGAATGTCCGTGCGTTCCAGCAAACCATTGCGCTCAATGAAAACACTGTCCGGACCATTAATCAGCACATCGCTGACGTCCGAATCCTGCATCAACGGTTCGATCGGTCCGAAACCGTAGATCTCGTCCATGATCTCGCGGACCATGCCTTCGCGATCGTCGGCGGACAGATTGACGCTTTGTTGCGAACAGACATGGCTGGCGAGCGACCGCAACTGGGTACGCAATTCCCGTTCGGGTAATTGGCCCGCTTTGGAGAGATCGATCGCATCGACCATCTGCCGATGCAGACGCGTCTTCAGTTGTTGAAACGCCTGACGTGGATCAACGACAGGAGTTGGATCGGGGGCGGAAGATTGTTCTGTGATCATGGGCATACCAGGGTAAGGATGTCCGAATGTTGGCTCAGACGCCTGATCGGTCGGATCAGGTATCCGGTTACTGAGTCAGTCGCAGCTTGTAGATGTATTGATTTGGCGTCGCGTTCGTGAGTGTGGTCGCAGGTTGTCCTGACAGGGAGTCTTGTAAGCTGTTGGTAAAGGTGTCTGATGGCCCAGGCACGTCGGACGAATGAGGATTTGTCGACGGACTTTGATTTTCGCTGGCGAGCAAGGCCGTTCTCGTCGTCATCACGGTCGGTTGCAACGTCACGTCACACGAACCGTCTGATCGAGCATTCACAGCCATGATGCGAACCGCGACAACGGTCTGGCAGGTTGCCGTGACCATGGGCGGCTGCCGTTGCGGTGCCGTGGTGGAATAGAGGAAGCAAATCCGGCGTTCCCCGATCAGGTCCTGAAAGCTGGTGGTTTGATTGCCGTCGAATTGTGGCGTCGCGGAGAATTCGACGGACAGTCCCTGGCCAATCCACAATTCGCCATCGAATTCCTTCAGGTCATCTGCTGTCAGACCTGACGTGAACTGACGCTGGACGCCGACGTCGGCGATGTTCGTCCCAAGGTCGAGTAACAGCGTGTTGGGGTCGGTTGTTTTGCCACCCGTGCGCAGGCTTTGCACAACAATCTCGGGGATGCCATCGCCTCCCGAGACGACTTCGTGCGATTGTGGGTCGAACGAATAGTTGTCTGCGCCTTTCCGAGCTTCGATCAGGTTATTCCAGGTATCGGAACGCTGCTGAGTCGGGTCGGATTCGAGGATGGCGATGGGCAAGGCAGGAATCGGGCAACCATCCAGAGGTCGAAACCCCACCAGATCGTTGTTAACGGTCGCTTCGGCGCGCGCGACGACATCACCGAACGGCAATTTTGTGGCTCCGGCAATAAACAAGGCGACGGGATTGTTGTTGGCACGGGTTCGCGTCCCCGTGACGACGACGGTGGTCGGATTGTCTTCCGTTTCCTCGAACAGAATGCCCTGAGGCGCCTGAATCAGGCGTCCCAGTCGAATATCTCCTTCTGGCTCTGTATTGAGAGTCACTGCGGTGCCGCAAACATAGTTCTGTGATGCGATCCAACTTCCCAGTTGCCGGGCGTTGTTGACTCGCAGGTCAGAGGGAACGTTCAGTCGCAGCAAGTCGTCGCTGGCAAGTTCGCCCGCCGCAGCCAAGGCGGACGATTCCGCGGCGGTTCTCAGTTCAAGTCTGGCGGTCTCTAACCAGATTCGATCAATGATCAGTGCCAGCCCCATCATGATCACTAACAGCGCGATCGCGACCGCCGGCGTCGTCAACCCTTGGCGACGATGCGGCAGTGTGCTGATTTTCACTGGTCGATGGGCACGATGCATGACACGGTTCAAAATGAGTGGCGAGTGACGTCAGGAGACAATCACAGCGGGACCAATCTGATGTACTGGTCCCGCTGCATTTGTGAACTTAATTGCGAGGTTGCAGCAACTGAGCCGTCGGAGCATTCGGTGACGAGCGAGGCAGAACCAATTGCGGCACGGATTGAAATGCAGCGTGATTCGGGACTGCATTCAGGGGCGGGACGCCGTTTGCCGGAGCTGTTGGAACTGTCGGAGCTGTATTCGACGATCCTCCGTTCGAGTTTGGCGAATTGGGCAACTGATACTGTGGATTGGCGTCATTGCGATTCTGGCCTTGAGGATCACGAGTGACATACCGGCCTTTGGAATCGTAGCTATTGGCGATGCGCGTGCTGCCGCGATAGATTTCCGTCGTGAACGGTTCCTTCATCGGATCGGCCTTCTGCAATCCGAGCATCTCGTACAGTGTCACTCGTTCGGCATTTGACAAGGCCAGACCACCGTTACCGGTTCCCGTCGGATTATAGGTCAACGTGATCTTGCCACGATCTTTGGCCAGCACGACGATGTTCGTCTGGGCTCCCGTCAATTCCAAAGTCACGTGGTTATTGCCGCGATCGACACGCCCCTGAGCGAAGTTGCGGTTGATGGCCAGCACCTTCACGGCTTCGAACAATCGCATGGTCATGCCGCCCTGGTAAGTGTTGTCGTTCCCACTGGCCTGCGCGGTGAACAGGACGTCGACTTTGTCGCCGGGCTTGATGATGCCGTCGACCATCGCGACGCCATCACCCACTTCGATCGAGACAGCCCGCATGCCAGGACCAATGTCGAGCGGAGGCAGTTCGCCAGGGTTGTAGAGGTTCGACGCGCGAATTGGTGTGGCCGCTTTGATCGGCTCGCGTGCCACGCGGCCGACGATGACTCGGTTCACCAACAGCACATCGGGCGTCAACTTGTTGCGATCGTGCCGCCCCATGCCCAAGTGGCTTTCGGTGATAACAGTGCCCGGCTTGATATCGGCCACGGCCATCGGGATTTCCCGCAGCGTATTTGCGACGGGCTTTTCTTTCTGTGCGAACAGATTCTTGGCGAAGTAGCCCAGAACCAGCAGGCCGATGACTCCAAACATCACGACGGTCAGAAAGGCTGGTGTCAAACGTCTCACAGGACAGTCTCCCGGAGTTTGCGATGGGTCACGTCACGGTACGACGGACGAACGGCAAACGCCCCTTTAAGTCTTCAAAAGTTGCGGGTCAACGACCTCGTGCGTGTTATTCCTTGATCATCCGTGTTTCTGAAAACAGGTTCTGTCCATTCAGGCTGAATCCGATCGGCCACAACAGATCAGGCGATGCCGACGCCATCGGCACTGCGACCGAGACGGTCACGACATCACCGCTCCATTCACCAAAATCGACCGACACTTGCATGCCCTGCTGCAACCGGGGCACCAGGACACGTCGGACTTCGTTTTCAATATCCAGTTCCGTCACACCAGGCAGTGTGGCTTTGCGAGCCCCGGCACGTGACGCTTCGACAATCAGACTTCGCGAATAAAACAGCGTCATGAATTGAAACAGCGCCAGCAGCATCATGAACAGAATCGGCAGTGTCAGCACCAGTTCCATGCTGAGCACGCCGCGTCGTTCGCGCTGCTGTTTGACTGCTCGTCGAGTTTCAATTCGTTTCATGGACAACAATCACTCCACTGCGGCCTGCTGTTGTTCAACCTGTTGTTTCGCTTGCTTCGCTGGCCCCAATTGTCCACCTTTGATCACGCCAACAGCATTGGTCAGCATTACCAGCCACACGGCCATTGCCACGGGGATGGCAAAAGGCAGCATGCGACGTTTGCGTTTTTCGTCTCGTGTTTCCTGCTTAAAGACCGGTTTACCTTTCGCGTCCACTTTTCCTGTGGCCAGGTACTGTTGCTTGTAACGCTTGGCCCCCATCCGCAGCACGCGGTAGATCATCACGACGATGCTGTCGAAGACGACCATGAACAGGCTGGCAATGATCAGGAAGAAGGTCAGCTTGAAGCCCAGCCAGACTCCCAATGCACCCATCAGTTTCACGTCACCTGCGCCGCCCCCGGCAACGAACCACAAGGCGAAGTACAGGCCAAATCCCAATACGAATCCGGCTAATCCGTCGAGCAGACCATGCGTGTCCATCAGACCGTTCCAAGGTTCAACACCCCAGAACACGATCTGATAGAGCAGGCCAAGGCCGAAGAACGGAAGAGTTAGCTTGTTGGGGATTTTCCATCGAAATGTGTCGGTGTAAGCCGTCGCCAATGTGAAGCTGACGAGACTCACGACAAACACCATATGTTGCACGGTCCAAAACATGTCTTGATCCTGCTATCCCCGTTTGATCACTCTGCCGCGGCCAACGCACGAAGGTGCACTCTGAAAAAACATAACACAGCTTTCCAGCACGTCCGGTACAGCCGTCTCCAACGCGCGAGCGACCGACTCATTCTGAACCCAACTCAATCGCGAACCCCGCCGACCCGCGGCCGGGTCAGCCGAGCAGAGCCGTACGGAAGTACTGGATTACGTTGTCATCAGCACAAGCCCCGTCGCCGGGATCGTGTTTCCGGGCACAATCGTTACGACCTTTATTGTTTCAAGCAGTCCTCAGCACATCCGTATTGACCGAGGTGATCTGACGGAGGATTGAACAAATCCATTCGAAGATTCGGACTCTAACCAATGCATCAGTTGTGTCGGATGTACCACCTGCATTGCGGCCGAAACGATTCGCATCGCTTCTCTCGGCGTCGACATGTGATGACTTCTGACGTTGTGTTTCGCAGATGCAGTCGGGTCCAACGAGAGTCGCTCGCGCTGGGCCTGCAGACGGCGATCGCGATCAATCTGAGTGTCTTGCGACTTGAGCAGAATTGACCCCGGACCCTTTCCCAAGGACAGGGTCCGCTATTACAAATCGGATATCGGCAGATTTGACCGAATGGCATTTTGGAGGATTGATGCGCGATTACGTCCAAACGGCGGAAGAGGCCGCACGTCGGGCAGGACACGTACTTCGTGCCTGGTCGTCAAAATTCACCGTTCGTGAAAAAAGTCGATCAAATCTCGTGACCGAAGCAGATGAGGCTTCACAGGCCGCGATCTACGAATTCATTCACGGCCGCTACCCTCAACATGGTTTCTACGGAGAAGAGGGCCTGTCGGTTGAACGCCCTGATTCGCCCTACCGCTGGATCATCGATCCACTCGACGGCACCACGAACTATGTACATGGTTTCCCGTACTACGCTGTCTCGATCGGATTGGAATGTCGCGGTGAGATGATCGTCGGAGCGATCTTCGATCCGATCCACGACGAAATGTTTCTGGCGGTCCGCGGCGAAGGAGCCACCCTGAATCGCCGCCCGTTGCGTGTGTCTGACAACAACGACCTGAGTCAGGCGCTCGTCATTGCCAGTCTTCCCGTGGCAACCAGCCAGCATGACGAAGCGCTCCGACGGTTTTTAGCGGTTTTGCCGGCGGCGCAGTCGGTCCAACGCACAGGTTCCGCAGCGATGAACCTGGCGAATGTCGCGGCTGGTCGCGTCGACGGGTTCTGGTCGTCCAGCCTGAAACCGTGGGACATGGCTGCAGGGATTTTGCTGGTGGAAGAAGCGGGCGGGCGGATCTCAAAACTCAACGGATCGCCGTTCAAATTGGAAGAACCGAACTTGTTGGCGACAAACGGGTCAGCGGTGCACGACCAGCTTGTCCCATTTCTGTCATAAACGGTTTGTGAATGCGCTCGGCTGATTTGCTGTATCCCATGCGGTGGCAATAAGATTTGAAAGGAATGTATTGATCTTTTGATGTGACGGCTGAGCGGTCAGTTGAGCGTCTTGAATTTGAGAAAACAGGTGTGAGGCGAGTCAGGTTGGAGTAGAATCGTGTGGAACCTCGTCATCCATTCAGTTTGCAACGGGCAATCTTCAGGTGCCGTTTAAGGGGCGTACTGTCAGACGCGCGTCCCGGGTTTCTCGATCGGCCGCCTTTCTTCAATTCAGGTATTAAACAGATGCGGGGACGAACCACATCACCATCTCACTGGCGAGCAGTCGCTTTAGGTAGCGTGCTGCTGCTACTGCTCGGCGGATTCTTGCCGCTGATTGGCCAAGAAAATACATCCACGAAGTTCGCTGACACGTCAACGTCCGAGCCGTCCTCACCCAAAAAGGATCCAGCGACCGGATCGTCAAAGTCGCCCGACGGATCGCTGCCACCGGCAGCAATCCGCTTCTTGCCCAACAAGGACAACAAGTTGATCGAGGTTCGAAATGGGCCGACTTGGGAAAAGTATGTCGATTTTGAATCAAAGTTCGGGAAACCTCCTGGTCCACCTCCGGCGACAATCAGTGACATTCAGATCACGGGAACTGCGGATGATGACCGAGCAGACTTGAAAGTCACCTTCGTCGTCTCGATCCATCAAGCAGATCAGTTCATCAGCGTACCATTGTTTTTGAATGAAGCACTTTTGAAGGGCGCAACGTCGAGCGAGAATGAGATCTACCATGATAAAGATCCCGAAAAGGGTTATCTCTGGTGGATTCGTGGCCGGGGTCAGCATCGCCTCGAACTAACGATCGCGGTGCCGCTCAAAAAACAACTGCCTTCGCGAAGTCTGGTGCTGTCGTTGCCTGCCAGTCCCATCTGCCATGTCAAACTTGATGTCGCGCATTCTTCGGTCGTTGCGAGAGCCAGATCGGAGCTGTCGATTCTCGATGTAAAGCCGATGACCAACGGCCACACGTTGATTGATGTGACCGGAGTTGGCACTCGACTCGACTTAACCTGGCAACCAAACGTCGAACTGCGTAATAGTGAAATCTCGCTGGATTGCCAGACAACCATTCGTGCCCAGGTTGAAACGGAACAAATGTGGTTTCGCGCCGACCAGCAGGTAAAGGCCCTGCAGGGCCTGTTCGATCAGATTGTCGTCCGCATTCCCCCAGGTGCCGAGCAGTTGAAGCTGGAGGATCCGGAAAAGCAATCTTTCAAGATCGACCCCGAGAATCGCCAACGCGCGATCGTCTCGTTCAAGGAGAAGACGAACTCGGCCCAGTTGACCTGGACCATGCGCCTGCCTTCCAAGCTCCAGGCTCCGGTCATCTTTGATGGCTTTTACGTCGAAGGGGCGCGAAAACAAATGGGTCGCATCGGTCTGGCAACAGCAGAAGGACTGCGACTGTTCACACCGCGCGATGCCAATATCGTCGGAGTGCTTGCCGGCGAATTCCCCGCGTCGATGGGATCGGTCGTGCGCGCTTACCAGTTTTTGGGATCGCCGTTCCGAATGTCGATCACGTATGACGAAGTGCGGCCCTATTTTCAGGTCAATCCACAACTGGTTCTGACTGCGTCCGCTCAGTATCTCACGTTGGCGGGGAATTTCGAATTCCACGTTGACCGAGACAACCTGAATGAAGTCACTCTGACGTGGCCATCGCACAAGTCTGAAGGCTGGACCATCGAATCGTTTGACAAGCCCGGCGTCGTCGAAGCCTATTCGGTCGATGACAAGGGACAAATCACAGCGCGTCTCGTGAATCAACGGAGCGGCACATTTTCGGTCCAGCTCTCGGCGCGTCGCCCCTTAAAACCCGGGGAAGATTCGACCTTCACGCTGCCGCGACCGAAAGCCGCTTCACGGCTGTCTCCGACAACGCTGGTGCTGGTCAATGCAGAAAACGTCGACACCGACCTGACGGCACGCGGCGAAACGGTCTACCACTTGTTGCCCTCAACATCACTCGATTCACTAAAGCTGCCGGACATTCCGCAGGGCTTGGTCAAGACGGTGTATCGCGTCGAGACGGACGATCAGTCGTTCAGCTTGCGCGTCACTCTACAGAAGCAAAAAATTCGAACAGAGTCATTGACCGAAGCGAAGTGGCTGGATAACTCGTTCCGCCTGACGCAGTCTCTGATTTACGATGTGTCCTACGAACGACTGTCTCAAGTGCGGATCAGTGTCCCCGCCTCGGTCGATTTGGAACACTTACATTTCTTCTCGAGCCGCGAACAAGGTCTGACCCCGGAACTGTTGCCGAACGGGGCTGGGGGCCAACGACAGATTCAACTGAAACTCGGCGAATCGATGCTAGGACACTTCAAGATCGAGGCCCGGTTTTCGGTTCCGTTCTCGAAGGAATCGGCATTCGATCCCGATGTGGTCGCAACACTGCCCATTCTGGGCAGCCTTGATGAACCCTTCTCTCAAACACGGATTTCACTCGAACAGTCCGATTGGTTTGATGCGGAGCCAGTTTCAACGGAAACATGGCGACCTCAGTTGAACCTCCAAGAGTCGTGGAAGTGGCTGGCAGAAGGAGCTCAATCGGCCATGCCGCTGAAACTCATTCGTTCCACCCATGCGAATGAGACCGGCAGTGTCTCGGCGGGGCTCGTCCGGATCTTTCTGGATCGATCGGGTGACAGCGCTGTACGAGCCCAATTCCGCGTGACCACCCGAGCCACTTCGCTGCCCGTCCAATTGCCCCCGACCGTTAGAACGTCACAACCGCCGGTCTTCTTTTGGGATCAACAAGAATTGAGCGAACGATACTGGAGCGAGTCTCCGGTGGGATCAAATCGCTATATCGTTCGACTGCCCGGTCAAACTGAGGGTGCTGCCGCCACGGCGCATCTGTTGACCATTGACTATCAAGATACCGCCGGAGCGTCGTTCGGATTGTCGAATCGATTGGAGCTACGCGCACCGCAATTGCCGAAGTGTTCGTGGCAGCGTGTGATCTGGCAGGCGATTTTACCTTCGAATCAGCACATGTTTACCTATCCGAATTCGGCGACGCCGATGTTTCGGTGGCAACGAGTCGGACTGTTCTGGAGCCGTGTTTCTGACCCGAGTTCGGATACGTTGCAACATTGGGTAACGGCCGGCACACCTGGTTCGCCTCTTCCCTCTGACGATCTCTTGTCAGAACGGAACGGAAATTCTTACTCCTTCACTCAGTTTGATTCACCCAAGCCGCTGGTCTTTCAATCGCTCAGCAGTTCCATGGTACTGTTTCTGGGTGCGGGGTTTTCGCTGGCTGTTGGCTTCCTCATGTTGCGCGTCGTGGTGTTGCGGCATGTGCTGACATTGCTGCTGATGGGGCTGATCGTCGCCGTCGTTGGATTGTGGTACGCCGCGCCGCTGGAACTGTTGTTCCAGCCCATGATCGCCGGGCTGATGTTTCCAGTGGTGGCCGTGCTGCTGGAAGGCTGGATCCGCAAGCGTAGCGAAAACGGCCTCCTGTCATTCAACGATCAGGGCGATTTCCCGCCGATGCAGGCATTTGGCAGCCACTTCGTGGTTCGTCAGTCTGATCCGAACGATGCCACAGTCCATCGACCTCTTCGCGACAGTGAATCGAGTATTCGCGTGGAATCAGGGAGCGGCGTGTCATGAGCGCGGGACGCCTGCGCATACTGCTGGGGCCGCTCGCGTTATTGGCAATCGGCTCAATCGCAGTCTGGTGTGGTTTCAATCGGCCGTCCATGGCCGCCGAGCCATTGCGCGGAAAGATCGAATTTGATCGGGCCGACGTGCCCGCAGATTTACCGGCAGCGTGGCCTATTGAAATCGATCGGTGCGAGCCATATCCACGGCAGGAGTTCATCCAACTCATTGATTCGTTGAATGCGCGCACAAAAGGACCACGGCCATCGTGGTTAAAGTCAGCTCATTACGAGGCGACGCTGGTCAATGACACCTTGACCAGCGGATTGATGACCGCGTCGATTCAACGAGTACCAGGTCGATCGAGTTTGCTGGACTTGGGGCCATTTTCATTTTCATTGGAAGAACTGAAATGGCAGGATCGTCCGGCGATCTGGGGTTCGTCGGCCGATGGCCGAACATGGGTCGTCACGAGCGACGGCAACAACGAACTGCTGGGCGAATGGAATTGCCGTGGTCGATCTTTCTCCGGCGGACTGGATTTTGATCTGCAACTTCCGCCTGCAACAGCGTCGTTTCTCGATCTGAGGATTCCGCGAACCTATTCCGTGCACGTTCCGCGCGCAGAAGTCACATTGCTCTCCGACATCCCCACCGAAGCGACGCGTCTGTGGAGAATTCACTGTGGCAGCGAGAATCGCTGTCGGATTACTCTAATTGATCGAGAGGGAATTGATCCCGGACGGCGAGTGTTACTGGTCGAACACGACATGCAGGTGATCGTGCGCGAAGAGGATTTGCGGTTTCAACTGAATCTGCATCTGGATGCACTCGATCAGCCAGTCCAGGAACTGACGCTTCGCATGCCGGCCCATCTGGTCGATTACTCGGCTGTCTACGGCGCCGAGACACCGATTCCAATTCAGCGTACGGCCGAATCGGACGCAGATGGGCGAGTGAAAATCCGGCTTCCGGGTCCCTTGTCAGACCGTCGTCGAACCTTGCGAATTGATGGCATCGCCCTGCAGAAACCAGGGCAACCGACAGTGGTTCCGCGGATTGTCGTGGAAGACAGCACGTTTGATGGAGGGCAACTGGCAGTCAATGTGCAGGCACCACTGCAAGTCCGTTCGTTTCGAGCCAGCGGGTACCGTCAGCGAACGACCGATGCGGACAGCATGACATTTCAGCAATTGACAGAAGATTCGCAACTGATTCTTGACCTGCAGCGCAAGCAGACTTCGATGACTGGCCAGGTACTCAATCTGCTGGATATTGGTGATGATTCGTGGAATTTGAATTGTGAAATCGCGTGGAACTCGCTGACCGCGGGGATCTATCAAACCAGCGTCCAGTTCCCGCCTGAATGGGAAGTCACCGATGTCAAACTGGTTGGTCCCGCCGATTCGTTGAAGCCTGCGAATCCGGTCGACGAGACTTCGCTGCCGATGCCGACGCCAAAATTGAATTGGGACGTCAAACCGCAAGGCGCGGGGTCGATTCTCACAATCGAGTTCTTGCAGGCAATTCAGACCGGCAAACCACGCGCAGTGCGCGTGATTGCACGTCGTGCCCCGGCACAACCGGGGCAGTTGATACCGGTTCCGGTGCCTCAATTGTTGAATTGCGAAGTATCCGACGTTTTGTTGGGCATCCACTTGCCGAACACGGCGACGCCCGATATTTCGACGGACAGCCGCCTGGAGCGAACGGCGCGGCCAACATCGACCGTGCTTTCGATCCCGCCCGAAAAGCAGGGTCTTGAGCGACGGTGGTACCGTGCGGATGCCTTCGATGGGACGGGTACGTTCAAGTTAACACCGAGACTGCAGCCCGTACAGGTGAAGACCGAGACTGCGATCGAAGCACTGCCGGCGGAGTATCGAGTCAAATACTCGATCCAGTATGACCATCGCGAGGTGCAAGCCGATCGACTACTCGTCTACCTGACTGAAACCAGTCCCGATATCCGCTGGGTTTGGAAAGGGACGCAAACGGTGGAATTGGCCGCGGCTCGACTGACCAAGTCGCAGCACGTCGAATGGAACCTGCCGTCGAGTGGTGAATTGTGGGAAATTCGGGTGCCCCGAACTGTGGCGGGCAACGTAGTGATTGAAGGATCGACGACGAATCGCTGGTCTGTCACCAACCGACCCGCGCTGCTGTTCATTCCGCAGGCCGTCGACAAACTGGCAGAGTTGCGAATGACGCACCCCGATGCGGTGGAAGTGAAGTTCGACACCGACGGTCTGCGTCCCATGGGGCAGCCGTCCTCCTGGTGGTATGCCACTCCGCAAGCCAGGATTGAACTGACCATCGGTAATTCCACACCGTCGAATGAATTCCCGTTGATGGTGTCGATGCAATTGCACACGTTGATGTCGGCCGACGCCGGTGGCTATGACTTGTATCGAGTGCGTATTCAGTTGGAGAATGGATCGGATCAGGAATCACTGGGAATCAAGCTGGATCCGAATGCGATCGTTCAGGAAGCCAACGTCCGCGATGAATCCATCGCCGCATCAGTGCAGGGAGGCGAATTCGTTATTCCTGGCCTGAGCGCGGCGCGACGAGACACCGTGGAACTGATTTATCGAGTGCCTGTCGTCGCTAAAGCGCTGCGAGACCGGCGTCAGATTGTTGTGCCGCAACTGTCCGCACAAGTGCTGGGGTTCTTCTGGGAGTTTCGAATTCCACCATCGGCGCGGCTGTTCAACGAACCATCGGGGATCCGACTCTCTCGTTCGATGCCAGGTCCAACCTGGAACGAACGATTATTCGGCCCCCTGGGGCGCACTGGCACCGAGGGGATTTTCTATCCCTTCAGTGTTGATGCCTGGCGTCAACTATCCCAACCACAACCGACAGCGACACCGTCGATGGGCGATTTCGACGATGAACTGGTGGCCCCGGTTGATTGGCAAGTCCATCAAGCGATGTCGCCGGATGTGCCGCTTGAGATTACGGTCGAATTGTGGCATGCCGTCCGGGTCAAGCTGCTGACATGGATCTGCCTGGTGGTCTGCTTGACCGCTGGAGTGCTGTTGCGCCTGTTGAGTTGGACTCGGCGTGATCGCGTGGCAGCTTATGGTCTGGGGCTTTCGCTCGCGGCGGCATTCTCGGCGCCTGCTCCCTATGCGGGTTTTTTGGGAGGGGCAATCGCAGGAACCGTGATCTCGTTGCTGATCCCTCGACAATTGATTCATCGGACGACGACGAACGCGGATCGGAGTGGCGATTGGAGTGGCTTGTTGCAACCTTCGATCGCCTGTTTGATCGGAGCGGTCACATTTCTGGCCTTGTCCTATTTCACGTTCAAACCCCTGAATGCTCAAGAGACACCCGTTGACGAACCAGCGGCGGCCAAACGGCCGATCGTTTATGTGCCGGTCGACAACAATGGCCAGCCGTCAGAAAGCCGGAAAGTGGTCTATGTTCCACCCGACGCATTGGCTCGATGGAAAGCGCTTGCCAGTGAGTTGCCGATCAAACCGACATACTTGATTTCGTCGGCACGATACGAAGTTGCTGGATCAACCGAAGGCAGTCTGAATCTGACGGCACGCTATCGTGTCCACATGTTGGGCTCTGCCGTCTCACCCGCGACGGTGGTGCTGGGATTGACCGACGTCAGTTTGCCCGACACCGAATCGTGTCGTGTGAACGGAGTTCCGCACCCGATTACTGCCCTGCCGAATGGAAAAGGGTATTCACTTGAGCTGTCTCGCCCGTCTGACGTCAAAACGGAAATCGATGCGAAACCAAACGAGAGCGAGCGGGACGAGAACGAGATTACGACGTTCGAAATCGAGCTGCGGACACGCAAGCCGCGACCGCCGACAACGGGATTTGATTTAAAGATTCCCCCCGTGGCTAATTCGGAATTCGCACTGAGCTTCCGCGATCCGATGCCATTTGTCGAAATTGCAGGTGGACGAGGCAGTACGGTTCGCCTCGACAACCGATCGATCGTCGCGTCACTCGGTGGTACCCCCAATGTGCAGGTTCGCTGGGGCCAGTTGATTCCACCTCGCAAGTCGGCCCAGATGACCGTTTCGTTGCTACAACATCTGGAATTGCGTCCCGCATACTGCGAACTGTTTTTCCACATGGTCGGAACGCTGGAAGACGGATCTGTTGAGTCGCTTGAATTTGAACTGCCACCGAATGCCATCGTGCGACGTGTCCAATCTCGCGGACGCGATTTGCTGCGCGACGATCTCATTGCCACCAAAGAAGGGCAGCGCCGATTGAGGCTGGTGTTCGACAAACGTCAGCAATCGACCGTCACCATTGATGGATCGCTGGTCATTCCATCCGACTCATTGGTTCGAACGCAGTTGCCCCAATTCGGGCTCGCGAATACAGATCAACTGCAGTGCCAGTTCGAGCACAACTGGTGGGGTGTTTCGACATCCAACGAATTCCGTCTGGAAAGTCAGAACCTGGATCCCGAGAACGTGAGTGCGATCTCGCCGGATGCCTATTTGAACGCCTGGTTCGAAGCGGCCGATCCAAAGCATCCTGAATCCTTGATCCCTCATCAGCCGCAGTCGACGTTCGGTTTGCGGTCCGGCACTTTGACACTACCCGCCTTCACATTGGTGCCGACAACCCCGCGTCGCAAGGCGACCCAATGGAGGCAAACGGCGTTCATCGGCCCCCGCCGATTGGAATGGGCTCTGGTCGGTGAAATCGAAACAACCCAGGCTCCTACATTCCAAACAGTCCTGCTGGTTGATCGCCGATTGCGGATCGAAAAGATTTCGGTAATGGAGAATGACGCGGAGCGTCGAAGTTACTGGACTGAATCTCGAACCGATCCGTCACGCGTGGTTCTGTTCCTGAATGACAAGACGACCGGAAAGCAAACGGTCACGTTACGAGGCAGTCTGCCGCTGATTCCCGGCGTGCCGGTCGCACTACCGTCCGTCCGCCCCGAAGACTGCGAGATCACCGAATCACGGCTGGTTCTACTGCGCGATCCTGATGTCGAAGTCGCATTGGCCCCTCCAGCAGAATGGCGGCCGATCAGTACGGACGATGCCAGTCCTGTCCCATCCTCAGTCGTGATGGGTTCGTACTTCCTGCCGGATCCAAATGTGCGCGCAACGATTCAGACCTCCGCGCGTCACGCACGCAGTTCATGTCGTGCCGCTGTATTGATGACTCGAATTGACGACCTCAACTGGAAACTGAAGTACCGGCTGGAAATGGTGCCAGAAGGCGCGTCACCGCTACGGATGGGCTTAACGTTTCCCGCCGCGTTTGCCGACCTCAATTCAGTCACGGTCGAACGAGCTGAACCAGCCTGGCACGAAGTGCACGATGGTGTACGACAATTAGACTTGTTGCTCGATCGGCGCAACAACCCGGAAAATGTCGTCGTCCAGTTCGAGACCACATTGACCGAACCGAAGCAGCAGGATTGGGAATTGCCATTACCGATCCCGCTACCGCAGAACGCCCACGAAACGATACTCGTTGTCGAATCGGAATCAAATTGGTTCCCGAAAGGCGGAGTCGAACTGCGAGTCGCCGACTTGCCGGAGTGGTCCGCAGATTTCTATGACGATTTGCCAGGCAGCGCGATTGCATTCAAAGTCGCTGAGCCGGTTGTCCAGATTCAGCGCCAAGCGGTGTCAACAGATGCGCGCGAACCATCAGTCCGCATATTGGATCAGCGAGTCTGGCTGCATCAGAGCGGCCGGCAGACGGGAATCAGTCAAGCATTCCTGTCGTCGGTGCGTAACGACCTGGAAATCGAACTGCCGCCCCAGGTTCAAGTCACTGCCATCTTCTTGAATGATCGTCCACTTGCCCTGACAATGCCGGTCAATGGTCGGCTGAAAATCCCACTGACCGATGCCGGGACCGAATCGATCCTGACGTTCAGTTGGACCTCAGATGAAGGTGCATCGAGCGCGTCCGAACAATTGCCTTGGCCTTACAACATCAAGGTAGAACGCAACCTTGTGACCATCTTGCCTGACGATCCCAAAGGCATGATCGTTTTGTCTGGATTGTCTCAAGTCGGTTCACTCGATCAGGGTCTCGATCGGCTTGAGGCCGTCCTGGAACGACACGCGGCCCTGGGAGCGGAAACGCGCGGGGCCGCAGCCAATCGCTGGTTCCTCGATCAACTTCAGGCCCGACTCGCCAAGCGACTGCCGATCGAGGTCAGGCATCCCACGGCGGAAATTGCCCAGCAGTTGCAGCGTTGGAACCGAATCGTCAATTCAATCAATCAACTCGAAGCCGTGCCAAACGCTCCAGCGCTCAGTTGGTACGCCCGGCTGTTGGAAGGACCGCTGACAGATCAGACAGCAGGCATTCGAGGTGTTGGCGAAAAGAATGTCCCGATTCGGTTCTGGATGTTCGATCGCCGCCTGATACTGGCCGCCAGTTCACTCTTGCTGGCGCTGATTCTGATTCCAATGTTTCGTCGGTTGATTCGCATTGAATGGAGCGAATGGCTGCACCGGCATGTCGCCGTTTCCTGGTTGCTTCTGGCCGGGTTCTGGTGGCTGTTCCTCACGCCCAGCGCATTTGGTCCGATGCTGGTGGTCGTCGCCATCGGACGCGGGATGAGTCAGTACAAGCCTCTGAAGCCAGCTCCCGAGGCGTAATTTGCTTCGCGTGGCACGCGCGACCAATTGACTTTAAAGGAACGTTGGTGTCTGGCGACGACATTTTTCCGACGGCCACGATTGAGACGCTGAAGCATCGTGCCTCGCTATTGCGAGTTGTGCGCGAGTTTTTCCACAACGCGGGCTTCTTCGAAGTCGAAACTCCACTGCTGTCCGCAGACATTGCCGTCGATGTGTGGCTGGAGCCGTTTGTCGCCGACTGGATACCACTCGGCACCGATTGGAAAAATGGCGGTCAGCCGTATTACCTGCAAACATCTCCCGAATTCGCCATGAAACGGTTGTTGGCAGCAGGAGCAGATTCGATCTATCAGTTGGGCAAGGTGTTTCGCAATGGAGAATTCGGGCGACGCCACAACCCAGAGTTCACCATGCTGGAGTGGTACCGCCGAGGTGATGATCTCTCGGCACTGATGGACTTCACCGAAGCATTGGTGCGCCAAGTGATTCGCACTGGGGCTGAACTGCTGGCAAAGCAGTCTGATCCCGGTGTCATCGCACGAGCGAATCTCGCAGAGACGCCGTTTGAGCGGCTGTCCTACAGCGACGCGTTTCTTCATGTTACGGGTGTGTCGGTCCTGTGTTGCACGATGACCAACTTACATGACATCGCAACATGCCGCAGCCTGATGCCGCCGCCGGGTCTCGATGACAACGATCGCGATGGGTGGCTAAACTTTCTGCTCGCCGAATTGATCGAGCCGACTCTTGGGCGCAATCGGCCAACATTCCTGACGAACTATCCCGCCAGCCAAGCGGCTCTGGCGCGACTATCAGCGGACGGATTGACGGCCGAGAGGTTCGAGCTGTACGTCGATGGAATTGAATTGTGTAACGGCTACGATGAGCTGACAGACGCCGCATTGCTGCGTTCGCGAGTCGTAGAACAAGCCGACCTACGCCGCTCGGCGGGACTACGGCCGTTACCTCATACAAGCCGCCTGCTTTCGGCGATGGATCGCGGACTTCCGTCGTGCGCAGGGAATGCGCTGGGCGTTGACCGCCTGATCATGCTGGCGCTGGGTCAGGCCCGACTGAGTGACGTGATCGCGTTTCCCTTCGATCGAGCATGACCTTTATTAATCGATTCGAACGGACTTTCGCGGCGTTACCTCGACAGTCACAGGACCTTTAGAAACGCAACCAAGTCGGCTTTTTCTTCGCTCGTCAGATGCAGTTCCAACACCAGATTGAAGAACTCGATCGTGTCATCAAGGGTCAACAGTCGGCCGTCATGCAAATATGGAGGTGATTCTTTGATGCCTCGCAATGCAAAGGTTTTTATCGGACCATCTCCCTGCAGCTTATGGCCGCGCACGGTCTGCGGTTTGAAGAATCGTTCAACCTGCAGATTGTGCATCAGGTTGTCCGTGTAATATGGGGCCGGATGACAGACGGAACATTGTGCTTTGCCGAAGAATAAGGTCTGACCGCGAAGTTCTGCTTCAGTTGCCTGCGGTGGGTCCAGCTTACCTAAGACATTCAATTTTGGTGCGGGTGGAAAGTCGAGCAACTCCTGGAACTCAGCCATGAAGTGCACCTGGCTGCCTCGTTCGAGGATATTCACGCCTTTCTTAGTGGCAATGACCGGATCACCGTCAAAATACGCACCACGCTGTTCAAATTCTGTGAAATCTTCCACGGTCTTCAGGGCTCGCTGCGAACCAAATAGCCGCTGGATGTTCACGCCTCGTAGCGAAGGCGTGTCGATGCGATGCCGTACCTCTTGCGGTCTGGCATCACCAGACAAATGCGTCGACCCGTTGGTATGTCCATTCGCGTGGCAATCGAAACAGGTCACGCCACGATGCGGCCTCTCCGATCGACGATCGTCAGTCAGATTAAATTGCTGCTGTGCAAACGGAGTGACCAAGAGGCGCAGTCCTTCCAGTTGCTTTGGATTCAAGCTGCCATTGAACAATTCAAAGTAATTTTCGCTGGTGACGAGTTTGCCCTGCGAGACATCTCCCAGTTCGGGATGAGGTGTCAAATAGATCGGCGGCGGAAACTCGGGCAACAGGTGATCCGGCAGGTCGAATTCCAGATCGAATCGAGTCAGGTCGCGATTTTCCTGCGTCTTGATTTCATTGATGTGGAATTTCGGAAAGACCATGCCACCTTCCGGATGGTTTGGATGAGGCAATGGCATGAAGCCCGTCGGAAACAGGTTTTGGTCGCGAATCTGTGTAGACCTCATTGATGCGAGTTTGCCCCATGTCACGCCATCGGGCAAACGAACACGAACTCCTGCCTGCACTGCTTTCGAACGTGACATGACCAACTTTTCCGCCGGCCGATCACTCAGGTCATACCGCGTCTTCAATAACTCCAGTTGTTCACCTGCCAATTTCGGCTTATTGGTCTGCATCCGTTCCAACACGGCCTTAAAGTCTTCTTGAGAAACAACGGGAAGGTAACTGCTTGGCGGCTTGGCACTCGGTTTTTCTGCCCGCTCTTGCGCCCGGATCAGCATCGAAGTAACGAGGAGGGCACTCAAACAGGCCGTGACCTGCAGGATCAGTTTCTTTGCCGTTATTCTCATGACACCCTCTCTGCAAACTCAATGGCTGAAGCTCGGTGCGGACTACGAAACTAACGGTCTGATTCAGGCGTCGGGGCCGCGGAAACGTTGCCTGATGATCCCTGATCACCTGCAATGCGACCATTGACATGGAACGACACTGGTTCGGATCGTCCTGCAATGTTGACTGAATACAGTTCGTCGAACAGCCCTGATCCAACATCCTTCGAAGGATCGAGCGTCAGAGTGACCTTGTGAATCGTCCCATTCGAGTGATCAAAGTCGACCTTCATCGCGTTCTCGACATCGATCGTCGGTACGGTGACTGCGTCGGTTGCTCCGGTTTGAATGAGTCCGCTGGTATTCGGCTTAGCAGCGGTCTGTTGAATCACATGGCTGATCTTCTCGAGCTGCGTTGGTTTCTTGCTGCGAATCAGAACCGTGACCGTCTTCGTTTTACCTTGTGTGACTGCTCCGAAGTGAGCGTCGGTTACGACGATGTCCGGTTCGATCTTGGCGTCGATTGGCAAGGTGATCGTTGAGTTTCCCGCCTCATTCGTCGTCAGGACCAGGCGCTCACGGAACAGTCCCGCAGGAGCGTCAGGCAGCAGATCGACGGTGATGTCGTACTGCATGGTGCCGTCCGATCGCGATCGAGGTGCGAGACGAGTGTTGACGTAGACACTGTCGGACTTCGCGGAAAGCAGCTTCCAGCTCGATGCTCCAGTGGAGTTGACAGTGATGGTTTTACTTGTCGACTGGCCCTGATCAACATTTCCGAATGTGACCGAACCAGGGCGGACTTCGAAGTCGTCGCGAATCCGACCGTTGACAGGAATCTGGACCATCGAGGTCAGGCCTTTCGTTGGCTCGCTGAGCGTCACGAAGGCGCGCACATGCTTTTCGCCAACATGTCGGACCGTATCCAATCGAATCGTCAGTTCGTGCTCCCCGCGGGAGGGAATCGCAATCGGGGTCTGGTCCAACCAACTGATGCAACCACACGACGTTGACAGATTTGTAACGTGAATTGTCTCTACATATGGGTTGGTGACTTTCAGTTTGAATGTGGTTTCTGCCATTCGCGCGACGTTGCCGAAGTTAATCTCCAGCTTGTCGAACATCTTGTTGCCCCACTCTTGTGCCGATGCTGAACCGGCGAACATCCCACAAACAAGAAGTGCTGCGGTGACGTGAATCTGACGAATCATCGCCGATATCCTTTCCGTCATTCGAAATGCTGAAACCAAACGCAGACCTCAGCGAAGGGTCTGCCATTCGGATGGAGAGCAACAATCGCTCAGTCCGGTTTAAGACGAGGAACAATTGCAAAGCTCGCGCCGACCCGCGAAGAAGCGTGGTTTCTACACCGGAATACGCCGATCGCGAGATCTCCGATCAGAATCTGTATGCCTGAACGACAACATCAGTTTATGTCGATTCCCTCATTTGAGCGGGAATCAGACGTGGGGCGAGCAAATCGACCAGTACGTTTCGTACCAGAACGGTGAAAAGACTTCGTAAATCGCATACCCGGACGGAGGCGATTCACGCCTGAAGAGCGCTTGCGGCAGACAGTGCGTCGCGCAGGCTCTGGGGATCGACAGGCTTTACGAGGTGCCGATCGAATCCGGCGTCGGCAGCGCGTTGCCGGTCGTCGTCCTGGCCGTATCCACTGAGTGCGATCAGGTAGATGGGTGGCAATGACGGATCTTCGCGCAGGGCGCTCGCGACGGCGTATCCATCCATCTCGCCAGGCAGCCCAAGATCAGATATGACGACATGTGGCCGAAACACTTGGGCGGTATTCAAGCCCTCTGGACCATCGAAACCGATCCTGACTTCGTGGCCCTGCAGTGACAATAGCATCTGCAGAGTCAGGGCGGCGTCACGATTGTCTTCGATCAGCAGAATTCGCAAGCCTGTGGGAGCTTCTTGCGGCACTCGTGATGGCACATCAGAACTGGTTTGCCCAGACATGAGCAGCGGTATCCGCAGGAGAAATGTCGAACCTTTGCCGGGACCATCACTGCGAGCGTCGACCGCACCGCCATGCAATTCGACCAGACCACGAACGAGGGCCAGCCCTAGTCCAAGGCCTCCTTTATCTCGATCCAAAGCCTGATCCGCCTGACTGAACGGTTCGAACAGACGTGCTCTCACTTTTTCATCCAGGCCCGCGCCAGTGTCACTCACGGTAATCAGCGCAACATGCTCATTCGGCTCCCTGGATGCCAGCACCTCAACCTGGCCATCCTTAGGCGTGAATTTGCCGGCGTTGTGCAACAGGTTTCCGATAACTTGCGCCAGTCGAATTGGATCGCCATTGACGCTCAGTGGCTCAGGGGGTGTTGCAACCGTTAACTGAATACCAGCGTCAGACAACGTCAATCGATAGTCTTCCGCTGTCTGGCGAACGATGTCGCCCAAGTCGCAGGTCTTCGCGCGTAGCTGAACCTTGCCTCGCGCTATCCGAGCGACATCCAGCAGATCGTCGACCAATCGTGCCATGTGAGTCACCTGCCGCGAGATGATGTCGCGGGCCTGAGTGACCGTTTCCTCGGTCGGAGTTCCCAGCTTCAGAATCTCAACGGCATTGCGGACAGGCCCCAATGGGTTTCGCAGTTCGTGGGCCAGCATGGCCAGAAAGTCGTCTTTGCGCTGGTCGGCGCGCTGCAGTGCCTCGGCATACTCACGGCTCTCTTTGAGCAGCCGAGCGTTCTCAACCGTCGCGGCTTTCAATTCGTCCCGCTGTAGCGCCACTTCCTGCCGCTGACGATAGAGATCGAAAAAGACATCGGCCTTGCTGCGTAAAATGTCGGGTTCCAGCGGCTTCTGCAGGAAGTCCACGGCCCCTGCTTCGTATCCGCGAAATCGTCGATTACGATCAGCGTGACCGGCCGTCAGAAAAATGATCGGAACGCGCCGCGTCCGTTCGCTGCCCCGCATCAGTTCCGCCAGTTCGAATCCATCCATCACCGGCATCTGGATATCGACCAGGGCCAGCGCGATTTCGTGCTTCAGCAACAGTTCGAGCGCTTCGATCCCAGATCGCGCCTTCAACAGCACTAGTCCAGGCCGGCGCAACAATGCTTCTAGGGCCAGCAGGTTCTCTTCGAGATCATCGATCAGCAAGAAGTAGACAGGATTGGTTGGCGGTGGCTGCGTCATTTCGGGGCGACAACCTCCAACAGATAGTCTGCGATTTCGGTCAGCTCGAGTGCCGTTGCACGAGCACATTCATCTAAGGCAGCTTGTGGCATGGTGCTGGCGTACGAAAGATCGGGGCGCTGAACCAACGCAATTCCGCCGGCCTGTTCGATGGCGTGCAGACCATGAGCCCCGTCAGGGCTGGCACCCGTCAGGACGATACCAATCAAGCTGCCGCCGTAAACTTCGGCCGCCGATTCAAACAAGACATCGACGGATGGGCGCGAATACCAAACCGGTTCCTCACTCGAAAGTGACAGACGCTGTTTGGAATCGAGCATCAGATGATAGTCAGGTGGAGCGAAGTAGACCGTACCCGATTGAATTGGTTCTTTGTCGTCCGCTTCACGGACGCGAATGACACACTTGGTTTGCAGACATTCGGCCAGGACACTCTTGCCATCGGCTGGCAGATGAACGACACCGAAGATCGGTAGTGGATAATCGCGAGGCAGTTTGGAAAGCAGGATCGAGAGGGCTTCTAACGCCCCGGCAGAGGCGCCGATGACGATCCCTTCCACACGGCGCTGTTCAGGACGTGGCGGTGTCAATTGTCGTTGACTCATGACGCACCTCGTTTCTGATAGATCCGCTCTTCCTTATTGAAGTCGAGAAAGGTGTCGGCATGACGCGAAAACCGCAGGCTCTCTTTCGCTCCCATCCCAAGAAATCCTTTGCGCACGAGCGAGTCTTTGAACAGCGAGATGGCGCGGTCCTGGACTTCGATATCAAAGTAGATCAGCACGTTCCGGCAGGAGACAAGTTGCACTTCGGCGAACACTGCGTCAGACACGAGACTGTGATCCGAGAACACGGCACGACGCCGTAAAGTCTTATCGAACACCGCCGCTCCATACGCCGCGGTGTAATAATCGGACAGCGACGACTTACCGCCAGCCCGGCGGTGATTTTCGGTGAAAAGTGGTAATCGGTCCAATGAGTAGACTCCTGCTTCCGCCTGTTTCAGTGCATCGGGATTGATGTCGGTGCCATAAAACATGGTCCGTTCTTCCAGCCCTTCTTCCCGAAACAGAATCGCCAGCGAATAGACCTCTTCGCCGGCGCTGCAACCGGCCACCCAGACTTTCAGCGAAGGGTATGTTCGCAAGTGTGGAATAACCAATTCGCGAATCGCTCGAAAATAGGCGGGGTCACGAAACAGTTCGCTGACTTGCACGGTCAAATAAGACAAAAGCTCGGGCAGGACATTCGTGTCGTGCAGGACGCGGTCCTGCAGTTGAGAGTAGGTTTTGCAGTGAAAATGCTCTCTGGCCTGATTCATTCGTCGCTTGATCGACGCCATCGAATAACCACGAAAATCGTAGTGGAATTTGCGAAAAATCGCTTCCAACAGCAGCCTCAATTCGATGTCGTCCGTCTTCTCGGACACGACTTGTGTCCTTTCTTAGCGCGGCATCCAGACTCGAACCAGGGATAACAGCTTTTCGACGTCAACGGGCTTGGCCATATAGTCGTTGGCGCCGGCGGCCAGGCAACGTTCCTGATCATCATTCATGGCTTTCGCAGTCAGCATGATGATCGGAATCTTCTTCCAGTCGGCGTTCTTGCGAATCTCGCGCGTGGCAGTGATACCGTCCATCTCGGGCATCATCACATCCATCAGAACAAGGTCGATCGACAGATTCACTGACTTCTGGCACTCGGTCAGAGCGTCAATCGCCTCGCGACCATTTCGTGCAATACTCAAGACGGCTCCGCGCGGTTCGAGGATACTGGTCAACGCGAACACATTTCGCACGTCGTCTTCGACAATCAGAATCCGGTGGCCTTCAATCGCCGCGTCACGGCTTTTGGCCTTCTCGAGCATGCGCTGCTGTTCCGCCGGAAGGTCCGAGACAACCTGGTGCAAAAACAGCGTGACTTCATCGAGCAATCGTTCGGGCGACTTCGCGCCTTTGATGATGATCGACTTTGAATAGCGTCGCAGTTGTTGTTCTTCGTCAACCGACAATTCGCGTCCGGTGTAGACGATGACGGGCGGAAACGAATAAGTGTCTTCCCGGCTGAGCGTTTCCAGCAACGAATATCCGGAAGCGTCCGGCAATGACAAGTCGAGTACCATGCAATCGAATGTCGAGCCCCGTAAGCATTCCAGGCATTCGGCGGCACTCTGCGCACCGACAGTCTCAACATCATGCGTGCCAATCAGTTTTCTCAGGCTATCGAGTTGAACGGGGTCGTCTTCGACTACCAACACACGCCGCATGCGCTGGGCGAGCCGAGTTTCCAGGCGTTGCAAGGCATCGCTGAGATCTTCGCGTTTGACCGGCTTGAGCATGTAGCCGACGGCTCCCAGTGACATCGCTGTCTGAACATAGTCGCTTCCCGAGACCACGTGCACAGGGATATGCCGAGTTCGAGCGTCGTGCTTGAGGCGATCGAGCACCGACAACCCCGAATGATCGGGCAGCCCAATATCCAAGATCACAGCGCTGGGCAAATATTGAGCTGCCACCGCCAGGCCTTCTTCGCTGGTCGTGGCGATCAGGCACTGAAATCCACTCTCGTGCGCCAGGTCGAACAGGATCTTCGCGAAATTCAAATCGTCTTCGACAACCAGAATGATGCGACGATTGCCGGTCAATCGCGCTCGATCATCTTCGATCCGCTGCGGCCGGACGGAGTTTCCGACGGTCTGGCCCGCCTTTGGTGATATCTGAGTCGATAGAAGTCCCGATGGCAGGACAGGTGCCAAAATGGGACGCGGTTCGAACGCGGCTTGCAGGATTCCCTTTTCGCGGGGTGGAACACGACTGGCATCGTAAGTTTGAGGGATCGTGATCGTAAACGTGCTGCCTGTATTCGGCTCGCTGGCCAAATGAATCTGTCCTCCCAGACGACGCGTCAATTCCCGCGAGATCGACAGTCCGAGCCCTGTCCCGCCGTATTTGCGATTCGTCGTTCCATCGGCCTGACGGAACGCCTCGAAAATGATCTGCTGCTGGCTGTCGGGAATTCCGATCCCAGTGTCGGTGACGGCAAACGAAACCTGCCCATTCTGAGCGCTGCTGACAGTCAGCGAGACTTCACCTTTTTCCGTGAACTTTATCGCGTTCGAAAGCATGTTTTTCAGAATCTGTTCCAGACGCATCCGGTCTGTGCTAAGCATCTCGGGCGCACCCGGTTGGACCTGCATCCGCAATGACAGATTCCTCTGATCGGCGACGGGCTTGAATGTCCGGTTCAAGTCATCGACTGCCTGAGAGACTCGGAACCATTCCGGATGCATCTCCATTTGTCCTGCTTCGATCTTGGACAAATCGAGGATATCGTTGATCAGCGTGAGCAAATCATTGCCCGATGATTGAATCGTTTCAGCGTAGCGGACTTGTTCGGCTGTCAAATTGCTGTCGGGATTGTCCGCCAGCAGTTTCGCCAGGATCAGCGAAGAATTGAGCGGTGTGCGCAGTTCGTGCGACATGTTCGCCAGGAATTCCGACTTGTACTGGCTGGCCCGCTGCAATTCGATCGCTTGCGATTCCAGCGCCGACTTTGAACGATTGATATCGTCACGCTGAGCTTCCAGCAGTTGCGTCTGTGCCTCAAGTTGCGCGTTCGTTTGTTCAAGTTCGGCCTGCTGAAGCTCAAGCCGCGATTGCGATTCTTTCAAGACCCGGCTTTGCTCTTCCAATTCTTCGTTCGAAACTCGCAGCTCCTCGCCCTGAACCTGCAACTCTTCCGCCTGACGCTGCGTCTCTTCCAACAAGTTTTGCAGGTGCAATCGGTCATTCGCGGAACGGATCGCAATTCCGATCGATTCTCGAGATCGCTCGAACAATTCCAGCACGGACCTATCAATCGCGTTCAGAAACCCGATTTCGATGACACTATTGACAGACTCGTCCGCCGTCACCGGAATGATCAGCAGATGTCGTGGACTGCCGCGACCCATTGCGGATCCGATGGTCAGATAGCCCTCAGGGACGTTCTCTAATAGAAAGATTTTGCTGTCAACAACCGCGCGACCCAACAAACCATCGTGTGGTTCGAATTGAGCGACGGCTCCGTTCTCATTGGGAACGCCATAGGTGGCGACGCGATGGAAAACGTCACCTTCACGAGTAAAAAATGCCGCAGCCTGCGCGTTCAAATACTCAGCCAGATATCGCAGGATGTTGTCACTCAAACGATCGATTCGTTTGTCGCCGACCATCACCCGGCTGAGCCCCAATTGGCCCGTTTGCAGCCAGTTCTGATGCTGTCGAAAGAGAGCGGCTCGGCGGAGCAGATACCCCAAGATGGCTGACAGAACCACTCCAATAATTCCCGTCAGAATACCGCTACCAACCGCGACGCGGTAGGCCGTTCCCATCGACGCGATCCGCTGGAATCGGCGGATCTTCTCGGCGTCACGCATCTCACTGATGTGACTTCTGATGGCGTCCATCGTCGCCTTGCCACGATCGGTCAACACGACATCTCGAGCTGGTTCGAATCCCTGGTCTCGACGCAACCGGATCGTGTCGTCCAGCTCTTGCAGTTTGGATTCAAGAGCAGATTTCAAAGGTGCGAAGTGTCGTTGCTGGTCGGGGGATCCGCGGGTGAGTTGATCAATCTCTTCGAGTCGCGAGTCGAGGCGAACGAGAGCCGCTGAATACGGTTCGAGATAACGATTCTCGCCGGTAATCACGAAGCCGCGCTGTCCCGTCTCGGCATCTTTGACCAGCGAGAGCACGTCTTCGAGGGCCAGCAACACCTCGTGTGTTTGCGCCATCTGATTCGCGGTCTTTTCGAGAGTCCGCGTATTGATGTACGAAACAATGCCGCTACCGACAAAGATCAGTAATACAGCCAGCGGTCCGATAAACAGATTTGTTTCTGCTTTCAGACCGAGCGTGTTGCGTGATTGTCGTTCAGTCATTCATTGGGCGCGCTGTGTGTCCTGGATGTGTCGCAGCATTGCATCGCGAGAAACTCGAATTTCCGGTCGAAAGTCGTGCTTCTTGCCAGCAGGTGGGCCGACCAAATCGAACCCTGCCGCAAATCACGCGCCGATGATCACTTGTGCAGTGGCGTTACGCCGAATTCATGGATGTCGGGCGTCGCCAGCACCACTGCGCAAGACAAACTCGCCGCGAGAACACTCCCGCGGCGAGGAACGGCCGACTATTGATTGACAACCAGACTCAGTTGCAGCGGCGGCGGAATTCACCCGTTTCGGTATCGATCTCGATTTTGTCGCCGATCTCAACGAACTGGGACACCTGCAATTCGTGCTTGGTGTCTTTCAGCACAGCGGCCTTGGTGATCTTGCCTGACGTATCGCCGCGCACCACCGGTTCGGTGTATTCGACTTCGCGAACAATGATCTTCGGCAGCACAACCGAAATGGGCCGGCCTTCGTAGAAGGTCACTTCGCAGACATCGGTCATATCCGGAATCAGGTACTTTTCCAGATCGGCCAGTGATTCTTGATCAATTTCGTACTGATTGAACTCGGAATCGACGAAGACGTGGTTCGGAGTGGCGAAGTACGAGTAAGTACATTCCTTCCGTTCTAGCATGACGCCTTCGAGTTTGTCGTCGGCCTTCACCACCGATTCGGAAATTCGGTTCGTCATCAAGTTGCGCATCCGCAACTTTACCACCGCCGCATTGCGGCCCGATTTATTGTACTGAGCTTTCAACACGACGACGGGATTGTTGTCGACGATGATAACGTTTCCCGATTGAAGCTCGCCGGCAATCTTAACACTCATGAGACCCGTCCAAATTCAGCCTGGAAATGAAGTGTGCCGTCCGTGACCTGACACGTGGCAATCTGCGCCAACTCGTTACTCATCCTTCGGATACGAAGCGCACCAGATTGTCTGCCAGATTCCCCGCGCGGTCAAGTTCCCTGACCCAGACTTTGCCATATTCCTCGATCAATGCCCGGTTTGCGTTAAACCCTTGCCAGGTATTGGCCAACGGCGCACGGCCGTTCCAGGCGTACCAGAATTGATGGAACGATTCGGCGGCGGCAAGGAACTCCGGCCTTCGCAACTTGTTCCCGCGGAATGGCGCCAGATATCTGTTCAAGAACGCGTCCAATTTGAAGAGATGCGCGTCCTGGTCCTGAGGATAGATCTGCCAGACGAACGGACGACCGGCCCATTGGGCTCGGATGAACGAGTCCTCGCCGCGGACAAAGTTCAAACCGCACGCCCACAGAAGTTCGTCGTAGCGCGACTGAGTGAGAAATGGCAGCGCGTGGATCGTCAGCGATCCACGCTTGATCGTATCGCCCGTCGTGAATTCAGCCTCGTAAACTCGCGCAATCTGATCCTGAGCGTGACCCGGACAGGCCAACAGTCGGACGGGATCAGCTCTGCGTTCCCAAGTTCGAAGCAGTGGCTCAAGCGAAGGATTATCGTAACAAAAGAGCGAGACTCGCAATTCGTCGCCAGCATTGGGTTCAATATCCAGCGATTGCCAGAATTGCGCGGCGGCCAAGACATCAAATGCATCGCGTCGAACGAGAAGGTCTTTTTCGCGCAGTAGGCCACCCGTCTTTGTCGTGAAGCCCGGAAAGAAGAAGTACTTCTTTAGTGAGTTGCTCGGCTGCGGTGATGTCAAGCAATGACAGCCATCGACCCACTCTTCCGCGGTTAAGTATTCGAGATTGATCCAGACCGGAGGTATCGGCCTCACTGTCATGGACGTGACGTATGAAGCTGGTAATTCACAGGCAAACGCTTCGATGACAACGTCCGCCGCTTCCACGGCTGGAAACGGCGTGGACCAGTGCCGGACGTCAATCGAATCGGCTTGCTGTTGTTCGCATTCAGGCTTTACTGCCGCACAAAGTCGGTGAAAAGTGGCCAGATCATCGACCCACAGTCGCACCGCCAGGTTGAATTCGTCCGTCAATTGCTTTGCTAATCGAAAACACGTACCGATATCGCCGTAGTTATCGACGACTCGGCAAAAAATGTCCCAGCGCTGACGGTGATCGGTCATTTGTTGTTGTCAGGAACGGATCGCAGGAGATTCACTCGCAAAGCCCCAGCTTAAGCGCAATCGTCCTGACAACGAAACCCGATGATGACTCGCATGAGGATTTCCACGATGAATTCCGCGTCGAACAGGCCACGGAAATCGGCAGGGCAAAAAGCTTCGGCGGCAATTCCCAGTTGAGACTCCTGTTAAAAGAGACTATTTTTTCGGCAATTCCCTGTCTTGATTGCCTCGCCCAAAATCACATCAGCGAGGCGGAGTCCCGGAACTGTCCATGTCCGTATCCATGCGATGCTCTGGCTGCGACAAGTCGATCCGCGTTTCCGATTCGAAACGAGGGCGTCAGATCAAATGCCCGGCGTGTGGTCAGGCGATCCGCGTTCCTGATCAGGATGACGGTTTCGGTGACGACGACTTGCCTGCGCCACGCAGTTCCAGGAGGTCGGGGCGCAAGAAGAAATCCAAGTCGAGTAGCCTGAGATTGCCGATCGGGGCCGCAGTCGCGTTTGTCGTCCTGGTGACGACGGGGCTGATCATCAAGCAGTGGATGGCGGTTCCCGCAGCCGTCCCGTCTCTGCCAGCGCCAGAAAATCAAGTCGCCACATTCGCCGTCGCGAACGATCCCAAACCAGAGGTCTCCACGCTTTCTCAACCGACGGAAACCGTATCAAATCAAGCCGAAGTCGCCGTGCCATCATCACCGACGGCCGAACCGGAAGGGAGCCGTTCGAAGACCGCGGACGCCCTCAGTGCCAGCGAGCAATTCTTCGCTCAAGGCACGATTCCCGAATTGCGAATCAAGATTGCCGATGCCGAAATGGAAATCCTGAAGTCCAGTCCACGCACCTTCGTGATCGGCGACGAACGGCCCTATGTTCAGGCGACAATCTATGAGAACGGAGATCAAGTCTACGAAAAGGTCGCGCTCAAGCTGAAGGGCAGCGCAGGCAGTTATCGACCCGTCGACGATCGCCCGGCCTTGACGATCAATGTGGCCAAATTCGAGAAGGAACAGACATTCCATGGATTAGGCAAGTTCCACCTTAACAATTCAGTGCAAGACGACACTTACTTGCACGAGTGGCTGTGTGAAGAACTGTTCCGCGCCGCCAAAGTTCCCGCAACGCAAGTCACGCATGCGCGAGTCTGGCTGAATGATCGCGATCTGGGCCTGTACGTCCTCAAGTCAGCCTTCGACAAATCGTTTTTGTTGAAGCATTTTCCGGACGCCAAAGGCAATCTGTACGAAGGTGGCTTCGTGCAGGACATCGACGCAGAACTCGAAAAGGATTCGGGTAAAGGGCCGGATGACCGCAGCGATCTGACAGCACTGCTGCAGGCGTGTCGTGAACCCGATCCGTCAGTCCGTTGGACAAAAGTCGAACAACTGCTGAATGTCGATCAATTCATTTCGTTCATGGCCATGGAAATGATGGTCGGACACTGGGACGGATATACGCTGAACCACAATAACTACCGCCTCTATTTCGATCGTAAAAGCAACCAGGCGCATTTCCTGCCACATGGGATGGATCAGGTCTTCGGGAACGCGCACGCGTCAATTATCGACTTCCCATCATCGATCATGGGTTCGACCGTCATGTTGAACAGCCCATGGCGTGCACGGTATCGCGAACGGGTTGGCGAATTGCTGAATCTGCTTTCCCCCACCGATAACCTGCTCAGAAGAATTGACCTCGTCAACGATCGCTTGCGCCCCATTCTCTATCGCATGAACCCGCAATCGGCGACGGACCATGACGAACGAGTGAAACGGCTGAAAGACCGCATCGTCGCCCGCGTCGAGAGTTTGATTCAGCAACGATCAAAGCCCGATCCGACACCGCGCGAATTCGACGAAAGCGGCCGACTGCAACTCGCCGATTGGTACCCCGTGTCGGAAAGCCCTGACGCGAAACTGGAGGTCGTCGAAGTTCGCCGCGGGCCGAAAGCCTATTCCATCCAATACATGGGCAAAAACGGGGTGAACGCCTCGTGGCGCTGTAAAACACTGCTCGCCAAAGGCAAGTACGTCTTGCACGCCAAAATGAAAAGTGAACGCATCAACGCCGCGGACGACAATAACCATGCCGTGGGAGCCGGCATTCGTGTCTCCGGCATGTCTCGCTCGAATGTGCGCAAGGGAACGGTTAACTGGACTCCGGTCGAATTTGAGTTCAGTGTGATCGAAGACCTGCGCAACATCGAATTTGTCGCCGAACTGCGGGGCAAGCGTGGACAGGTCTGGTTCGAAGTCGAGTCGATGTACCTGACGCGGAATTCGGCTGAGAATTCGTCCGCGACGACGCCAAAATAGCCAAAGTGGTTCTCGAATGCAGTGGCATCCAACCGGTACAATCGCGAGCATGCAAGTGCTGGCCGATACAACCTGGCGACCGCTGGTCAATGATCCAAATCTGTGGGCTTGGACGATTGTTGTTGCCTATCTCTCGGCGTGTGCCCTCTGTGTCGCCGCGGCCAGACGAGAACGATCTGAATGGGCGCCCTGGGATTTCCGTTCGCAATTTTTCTGGCCCGCCATGGCAGCACTGATGTTGGCTCTCGGTGTCAACAAGCAACTTGATTTGCAGACGCTCTTGACTCAATACCTGCGATCATGGGCTCGTAGCGAAGGCTGGTACGGAGATCGACGAGCCTATCAGGAAATCTTCATCGGATGCTGTGCCTGGATGGGATTGGTGGCAGTCCTCGCCGGCTTCTGCATGATCCAGGGACGCTGGAGACGATACGGCCTCGCATACGTTGGGTCGATCTTTCTGATGACATTCGTCGCCATCCGAGCGGCTTCTTTCCATCACGTCGATGTGATCCTGTACCAACTGCCGTACATCGGAAATCGAGTCAATGCGATCCTGGAATTGAGCGGCTCGGTCCTGATTTCCGTCGGAGCATGGCGAGCGTGGTCCGCGCCACCTCATCAAGCAGAATTGGCCAGTCCCGCGGACTGATGAGCGACGGCGATACCGATGCGCGATCCCTGGAGCAATGACTCCGTAGATTGCCATTTACTCAATTCGCTTGTTCACTTACACACCCATCAGAAAGATTACGAAACTGAAAGGAAGCAATGGCAGGGCCACTGCGGACTCGGTCGCCACCTGCAGAGGCGGGTTGGATTCGGGTTTGTTTGAATCGCGGTTTCGTCTGTTTTCCACCTCGGTCTGTCTCCAGTCCATCATTCCGAATCCAGTAGGACCGACCTGCAATCGAAGGTCGCGTTGTCGAAGAACGTGCGGGTTGTCGCTCGCTGCTTGACTGTTTGCGCTCAGAATGCGCGCTGCGAAATAAGTTCATCACCATGCAATTATTCAAAACGCTGTTTGCCGCGACTCTCGTCGTGATTGTCTGTGCCAGCGAGCTGAAGTCCGAAATCTGGTCGGTTCGGCCTAAGGGCAGTCGGCACAAAAAGCTGGCACCGGAACTGGATGTCTTACGGCATTGCGATTGTCGATATCACGGCGTCTGCAAAAGCGGTAAGGCGGTGTTCGAAGTGCCGGACAAGCATGCTCACAAGATGCAATCGATGGCGATCAGTGCCGATGCCGACGAAGTGACCGTTCATCAAAAGGGACGTCGATTGATGATTCGATATGCCGATGTCACACAAAAGCCATCGGCTGCAACTCTGAAGGCAGCGGGCCTCTCTGTCGTTGAAGACTACGAACTCGGATCGTTTCTCCTGGTCGAACCCGAACAGGCGATTACGTCAAAAACGGTCGAGGCCCTGATTGACGATGACGCTGTCGTGCATGCCGCCCCCGACTATGTGATGACGGTCCCGGCTCTTGCCAAGGGCGCGTCCGTTGCTGCGACAGGGACCGATACAGTGCCCAATGATCCCCTGTTGAAGTATCTGTGGGGCATGACAAACATCGGTGCGGCGCCGCTATGGCCAACACTCAATCAGTCTCCCAACGTCATCGTGGCCGTCATCGATTCGGGAGTTGACTACAATCACCCTGATCTGCGCCCCAACATGTGGTCGAAGAACGGCAAGTTTGGCTTCGACTTCTTTGATGATGACGACGATCCGATGGACGAACAGAATCATGGGACACATTGCGCGGGGACGATCGCGGCAGCCGGAAACAATGGTGTCGGCGTCGTCGGCGTTTCCTGGAAGACCCAAATTATGGCTCTACGGTTCCTGGGGCCTGACGGGTCCGGCAATACATCCGATGCCGTGAAGGCCATTGACTGGGCCGTCGCCAATGGCGCGCACATTATCTCCAACAGTTGGGCAGGCCCCGATACGGTTCCCGAACTGGCCGAGGCGATCGCGCGGGCGGAAAGGAAAGGGGTGTTGTTTGTTGCCGCGGCAGGCAACTCGGCCGGCAATGGAAATAACAACGACGTCGCTCCGTACTACCCCGCTTCGTGTCCCGGCACGAACGTGATTACCGTGGGAGCGATCGATATCAACAACAAGCGAGGTTCCTTTAGTCACTACGGTAAGAAATCTGTCGATATCGGTGCCCCGGGAGTCGGCATTGTCAGTACGGTCCGCAACAATCAATATGCACAATACGACGGAACGTCGATGGCAGCGCCTCATGTGGCCGGCGCGGCGGCGCTCGTCTGGGCGGCAACATTTCCCTCACCGTCGCAGGATCGAAATCAGATGATGAAGGTACGAGACCTGATTTACGAAAATGCTCGGCCGGTTCCCGCACTCAAAGGATTCTGGGGCGAGCAAGCGCCGGCCAGGGTCAGCGGCGGGGTGCTCGACCTTTCGTTCCTCAGAACGAATTCCCCCGTCACCAATCCGCCTCAAATTGATCCGAATCCGGCCCCGATTCGCCGAATGGTCGAGAATCGCATGAAGGTCGATCCTGCTAAACTGCGAGAGCACATCACGAATAGCATCGAAACGATTTCACATCGACAGGACAGGCCATGACTCGGTTCATTTTAGGAATGGTATTGGCATCCAGCAGCATCACTGTTGCCCTGGCGGCCGATCCTACCGACAAACAGAATTCGGAAACGAAGGTCACGTGCCACGGAAAACTACGACATGGCGTCGTCGCGGTCGGCGGAGAAACTACGGGAACGACAATCAGTTTCAGCGGACTGACTTGGGAGCTGATCCTACCCGACGCGACACGCGTCGATTTCGCGAAGAACCACCATAAAAAGCCGGTGACTGCAATTGGAATACTGCGAAAGGTGGAAGGGGTTGAACGCCCCGTACGCTGGATTGTCGAAGTCAGCGAACTCACCGAGACCGATGAGAAGGTCAAGGACGAAACCACTCTAATGACCGTCCACGGAATCCTGAAGAAAGACGGATCAGGTCAGGCGAAGTCAGAATGGTGCGTCGTCACGGATTCGACATCGTGGCCGATAGAGCTGTCCAAAGATGCCAAGCTGCGCGCGACGGCTGACACACTGGTTATGAAACCAGTCGTGGTAACCGGTCAGGTTCATTGCTCCAAAACAAAAGAGCCTCATGCCGTCATTGACGCGACAACAATTCAACCAGCACCAGTGGCTCTGACAAATCCCGCAAAGACAATCAAGTAGTGTTGCCGTCACGTTGCCGATCAGCACCAGTCACATTGAATCACCAGCGTGTGGAATACCACGCTGGAAATGTGGATTTGCGAACTGCGCACGATCAATAGCGCAAACTAGAATCGCTCGGCGCTCGTGAATGGATCCAGGGAGCCTACCTGGCTCGATGAAGCTAAAGACGGCCTTAGGGTTCGTCCGATCCCAATGCCAACGGGGTTTGGCTGACGTGATGCGAACTGAACCGATTATCTTTCTGATCGACGACGACGACGGATTTGCGAATCTGATTGAGACCATCGCAACATCTGTTGGCGTGGACACGCGCCGATTTGATTCGGTCAGCGAGTTTCGTGACCAATTCGATCACCGCGCAGCGGGTTGTGTGATCGTCGATCTTGGTAAACCCAGACTCGGTGCAGAACAGTTGTTGGACGAACTTGCGAATGCGGAACTCACTCAGCCATTGATCGCATTGACGGACGGGGCACCGGTTGATTTCGTGGTGCGTGCGGCGCGCGAGGGGGCCGTTGCCTTTCTGCAGAAGACGCAGGTGACTCGCAATGAGATCCTGGATTCCATTCAACTGGCACTGAAGCAGGACCAGGAGGCGCGAAAACGATTCGATCGACGCAAAGAGATCGAGCGGCGGTTCGGTGATTTGAATGACGTGGAGCGTCGAGTCATGGAATTGTTGTTGACGGGTCAGGAAATCACGGCGACTGCGAAACAACTCGAGATCAGCCGTCGCACCGTGGAAAAGCACCGTGCGAACTTGATGCAGAAGTTGGCCGTCAATTCCTTCATCGAATTGGTAGCGCTCTCTGTCGAGAAGGATAAGTTTGCGTCGACAACGCGAGCACTTGATCGGCAACGCCACGACGATCACGTCGCGTGAATTGTGACAGCCCACACACAAGACGTGGCAGGCCGCAATTCAGGCGCAAAGCTCATTTTGTACGTGTGAATTCGAGCGCGCTCCCGTACAGTCTGCCCACGGTTTCGCCAGGATGGTGAATCAAAACCGTACCCGAATCAAAGTCGGGAGCCTGACAAGACGTTTCGCTCCCGACTTCTTTCTCCCGCGCCGTTGCAGAATTCTGCCGTGGCTTTCCACATAACGTTTACGTTCGTTGTCGTTCGGCTGATGAATCGCCCGATATCATCGTCGGCAAACATCAAAGAACCCGATCCCGGAATCGCAGTCATGATCGGTTTGGACCCCAACACCCAGCCGACCTGGAAGTGACTTCGATCTCCGCATTCTTCCGAACACTGATACCGTCATAACGCGGGCCGACGCGATGCGGAATCAAATGCCTGCCGAGATCTCAACAGACCGGCAGGCTTTGATTCACCGCATGAACCATCTCAGATACGCCTCAGGTCGCCACGCGAGCAGTTTCAGTCACGCAGTGGTCTCTGCACGAACTCCTCGGGAACCCGAGTGAAAGCCGTTCCTCGCGGGCCGAACCGCACTGTTGCAGTTGTCTCTAACAGTCCACGGATAGTTGGCCTTGCGGTGCTTTCAAGTCGCAGCATAGGCGAGAATCTCACTGGCAACATTCATCACCAGTATCGTAAAAGCGATTCAGATAGGCATCCGTATCGAGGTCCGAGTATCTGATTGACGAAAACACTTCAACACCCTCGCCAATCCCCGGACCGCTCTCGTCGAAAATATTAAACGCCATCAGATACCCCGTGTAATGAGTTGTGTCGTCTTCGTACTTTGTTGAGCGACGTTCCGCCTCAGCGATTGCTTCCGCGTCCGATGATGCGCGGATCAGGATTACGCGCTCTTCGTACGAAGGGCGGCTCATCCCCGTCAGACGGTAGATCAACTTCACTCCATACCACGGTTCAGATTGCATATGGTCGCCTCAATTGGGTGATTGATCAGCCCGGCGGGCCTCACTTTGACCGATACACACGAGGAACAGGTTCCGCGGAATCGGAAGAAATGTCTCAGAACATCTGCGCACATTCTTCACTCTAGATGACGTACTGGCAATGCGGACAAACGGCAGATCCATACTTGATCTGCTTTCCACAATCAGGGCAGTTAGCTCGTTTCGGCCCATGAATTATGTCGTATTCGAGTTGCTCCAGTTCTTTCCCGCTGTCGGTAAGAGGCAGCAGCAGAGCGACGAACAGGCCAATGACACCCAACAGACCGAGCACGATTCCGTATTTCGGATCGTAGCCCTTGTGGGCGAGAATCCGTCCGCCCAGTAGGCCCATCACGATCCACCCAATCGGAAGCAGGACAAACATGAGACGCTCCATTCAACACAGTCACTTCGTCACACGAATGATGCAAGCAAGTTGCGTGAAGAGTTCAGTGTCATGATAACAAGGCGATTGGTGCAAGGTCAGATAATGAGACAGGTGGAAACGTGCCCCGGGCCTGACGACGCGACGGCGTGGCAACCGCATGCGGAAAGGACGACTGACGTCTACTTTCGTTTCGAGGAAACTCATTTCCGTTTCTGTTCTCGATCGATCAAACGCAGTCCATTTCTGAGGTATGTGCCAAGCTGCAAGGATTTGCTCACGACGTAGTCGACGTGGTATCGACGCCTTCCGGTATACTCCACCATCTCAGGAAATTTGCCCCGTCCGCGCGGACCGGTGCCATCACGACCGAACCACATCAAGGCAATCAGCTCAACCTGTGCGTCGGGCAACAGCGCAAGCAGATATCGCCGAAGCCGATCGATTGCCCCAGGTTCCTCTCTTCGAACGCCTTCCGCGAGAGCGATCACAGTTTCGATTTCATCAAGTTGCAAGAACTTCACTTGGGGAAACTCCAGTATTCTCTCCGTTTCTTTCAAACGGATTATTGCAGACAAGAAAACGAAAAACCTCCTGAAAATCAGGAGGTTTTTCGTGGAGCGGAAGGGAGTTGAACCCACGACCTCTGCGTTGCGAATGCATGGGTTGACAGTTCTAATAGAAAAACAGTGATTTCATCGTCCCAGTTCGAAGTGGTGTTCTTGCTTTTTCGAGAAGGCCGCGCAACAAGTCATCGAGACACTGAGCTCGATAGAGTCTGTGGAACAATGGGCTGCCGCGTCAGTCATTCGGATTGCCGGATGGCAAGTTCCCGACGAACTGATCGCCAATCTTGGCCGTGTATCGATAGATGCTCGACGAGAGATTCGAGCAGCCCTGATGGCCATTTCCGAAGGAAATGATTTCGGGCCAGAAGCTGATGACAACGACGAGCAAATAGCTCGGGCTGTTGCAAAATGGCGGGCGTGGCGCGACGCCGAAATCATCCGCTTGCAGGAAGAACGAACGGCACTCGAAGAACAGAAACGCTTGGCCGCCTTGCAAAAGAAACTTGATGACGCATCAGCCAGGCTACGACTGGCCGACCTGTATTGGAAGTCCGGAAAGAAAGAAACGGCTCGTACACTCTGGGAAAAGATCGTGAAGGAATATGCGGACACTCCCGCAGCTGACAAGGCAGAAAAGCTACTGCGAGGATTGGATTATCCATAAAACGGATTCGGTAATTCCTCGCTCCAATGGAAAGGCCTCTGCCGGACAGTACATGTCGATTAAACACCAAGGATCTCATCTCGGCCGGTCTTGCTTCTCATGCCAGGCTGCCCAACTTCTGTCTTGTACTGCTTGCGCGTCTCCGCGACGGGGAAACCGAAATCGCCCACAAAATGAGGGGCTAAATATAGACCGGCGCGGGATATTTTGGCGTCGGAGTCCGTTAGGATTGGGGGGAATATCACGAGGGATATTTGCAAGGGCGCACTCCGGAAGAATTACAGTTGCTTCTAAAAGCACATTGCATTCGAATCAATGAAACTCGGGACAGAGTGAGCGAATTCATTTGTAGCGTTGATCGAATTTGCGATGTTGATGTCATTCGGTGCCATTCATCAATGGATTTCGATGAAACGACGCCGGGAACGGCACCAGGAGCAAACCGAAGAAACCAAGCGAAAAATCCTTGCCCACAGAGTTTGTGAGCAAGGATTTTCAAGTGGAGCGGAGGGGAGTTGAACCCCCGACCTCTGCATTGCGAACGCAGCGCTCTCCCAACTGAGCTACCGCCCCGGTTCACGCGTGGCATAATCTAGCAGAAACCATTTCTACTGCAAAAGCATCTTTCCAATTTCTCAACGGTGATCACGCGAGACCGCTTCCCTTGTGGATTGAGGATCTCGCTCTTTTTATTGACCTCAGGCGTGCGAGCGACTGGCCGTCGATTGGCATGTATCAAACGCACTCGAGGAATTCCGATTGAGAATGTCGCATCGAGAATTGCTTCGCAGTTCGGACCACTTTGGCCTGACTTGGACGCGCTAGAGTCGGTTGCTCGGAAGTCACGGCGCGAGTATCGTTCTGATCAGTAGAAACATTGTGTTGAAATCGGGATTTTGAACGGAGTTGCGGCGATTTATCGATCGATGGATCGGAGTCGCGGGGCTTGGTTCAATGTGCACCTTTGAAATCATGATGCCGCACACATTCAGACGGCATCTCACGAATTGAAGGAGAGTCTTGTGACGGAACGTGTCGTAATTATTGGCTCTGGCCCGGCCGGTTGGGCTGCGGCGATTTATGCCTCTCGCGCCAACCTCGAACCGCTCGTCATTGAGGGGGCGCAGACGGAAGAAAACCGCATCCAGGGTACTCTCCCTCTGGGACAGTTGAATCTGACCACCGAAGTTGAAAACTATCCCGGCTTCCCGGCGGGTGACCTGTCGCCCTATTTGAAGTCGGCTTTGCCCGAGCATCTGGTTCCGTTTCGCGATCCTCACATGACCGGTGTGACCGGACCTGAACTGATGGAACTGATGCGACAACAAGCCAAGAACTTTGGCACTCGAATTGTCACTGACGACGTCGTTTCGGTCGATCTGTCGAAGCGACCTTTCAAATTGAAGACGCTCGAAGGGACCGAAATCGAAACGCACGCGCTGATCATTGCCACCGGAGCGAAAGCGAACTATCTGGGGCTGGAATCAGAAGACCGCTTTAAAAACCGCGGTGTCTCAGCTTGTGCCGTCTGCGATGGAGCCCTGCCCCGCTTCCGGAACAAGCCGCTGGTTGTGGTCGGAGGCGGTGACAGTGCGATGGAAGAAGCCAGCTACCTGACCAAGTTCGCGTCAACTGTCTATCTGGTCCATCGTCGTGGTGAGTTCCGGGCCAGCAAGATTATGGCTCAGCGAGCGCTCGAGAATCCCAAAATTACCGTCAAATGGTTCTCGGGAATCGAAGAGGTCCTGGGCGATGACAAAGCGGGAGTGACCGGGGTCAAACTGAAAAACCTGCAGAATTCGAATGTCGAAACTTTGGATGCTTCGGGAATGTTCTGTGCCATCGGACATACACCCAACACGGCTTTCCTGAACGGACAAGTTCAAATCGACGACAAGGGATACATTCTGTACACGGAACGATTCCGTACGAACACCAGCGTCGAAGGTGTGTTCGCGGCAGGTGACGTCGCCGACAGCTATTACCGTCAGGCGATCACTTCGGCGGGAACCGGTTGTATGGCCGCACTCGACGCCGAACGCTGGCTGGGAGCTCAGGGAGTTCATTGATTTTTTGTCCGTGTCACAACGGGCTGTTGATTGAAAGGCAATGTTTCATGTTGACGGAAGCTGGGTGCCTGGCGCGACGCGCGCGGCTGTGGGAAAACGTGCCATCGGCGTGCGAATGGCTCCTTGTCGCCGACCCGCGACACGTGTTGTATCTCTCGAATTTTTGGGTTCACCCGCTGACCTTCTCGGCCGGTGAACGTTGCTGGCTGTTGCTCGAACGCGACGGTAAGGCGACGCTGCTGGGCGACAATTTTTCATTGAGGTCTCGCGCTGGCGATCCGTTCGTCGACGACGAAGTCATGGTCAAGTGGTACGATCACAAACACTCGGTATTGAATCGTGACCATGCCCTGTTGAAAGCCGCCGAACAAGTGGCAGACCGCTTGTATGGTCGAGCAGGTGCCGTGGAAGCAGAATGGCTGCCGGTCGGTGCGTTCGAGCTGCTGGGTCTCGATCACGAACAACATTCCGTGCGACGCGAAGCAGCAGACCTAGGCAAGCCCGGGGCCATTGATCTCGGCACGACACTGCGATCCTTGCGTCGACAAAAAGATGCCGACGAGATCGCGCTGTTGAAGGAATGTATGCGAGCCGGTGAGGCTGGCATGAAACGACTGCGTGAAATCGTTCGACCGGGAATTAGCGAATTCGAAATCTTCTGCGAAATCCAGCACGCGGCAATCGCCGCAGCGGGACGTCCGGGCTTGATTTACGGTGATTTCCGAGCAGCCAGTGCCAGCAAACCAAAAGTCGGCGGACTGCCAACCGATCACAAGCTGCAAAACGGCGACATGTTCACCCTCGACTATTCGGTCGTGCTGGATGGTTACCGGTCCGACTTCACCAACTGCTTGACCGTCGGTGCTCCGAACGCTGATCAGACGCGTCTGTATGACCTGGTCTCGGCCGCACAGCGTAGCGGCGAATCGGTGCTGAAAGCCGGAACGCGGGCCAAAGATGTGTTCCACGCCGTCAACAAGCCGATCCTGGAAGCTGGTCTGGCTGACAAGTTCGCGCATCACGCGGGACACGGCATCGGATTGGCTCACCCGGAACCACCAATCCTCGTGCCAGACAGCGAAGACGTCCTGCTCGCCGGCGATGTGATTACGCTCGAGCCAGGTCTGTACGTCGAAGGCATCGGCGGAATCCGCATCGAGCACAACTACCTGATCACGGATTCGAGCTATGAACGCCTGAGCAATCACGTGATCTCGTTGACTTGATCGGTTTCAACAGAGTGCACCGGAAGGAACAAATTCTTCTGGTGCACCTTCGATTTTGTTCATTGAACTTCATTTCGCTTTGGTAGTCACCTGTCCTTCCTGCAGATGACGCGCACTGTTCTGCCGACTTGGCAGCACGGTTGTTGTCACCAACATTCAGACATTTCCATAGCATCTTTCCTGTCCAACCGGCGATCGACCGAACATGACTGAACCATTGATCCGATTTGAAAACGTTACCAAGCGGTTCCATGCGGTGACGGCCCTGAACGCCGTCACATTCGAAGTGCGCCGCGGCGAGTTTCACGCTCTATGTGGCGAGAACGGGGCAGGCAAAAGTACGCTGATGAAGATCCTGTCCGGAGTCTACACCGAATTCGAAGGTCGCATCGAATTGGGTGGCGAGCCGCTGGTCGTCAACGGGACTCGCGATGCCGAAGAGCGTGGCATCAGCATCATTCATCAGGAACTCAATCTGGTGAACGATTTGTCAGTCGCTGCCAACATCTTTCTGGGGCGTGAACTGCGTACTCCGATGGGGTTCCTGGACGATCCAAGGATGGAACGCGAAGCCCAGGCGCTGTTCAAGCAACTCGACTGCGCCATCGACCCACGTGCCCCGGTGCGATCGTTGCGCATTGGCGATCAGCAACTGGTGGAAATCGCCAAAGCGCTGTCTCTCGAAACGTCGGCGGCGAGCGCCTCGTCCGGAACGGCCGCTGGTGCCGTTAAAGAGACGTCTCGAATCCTGATCATGGACGAACCAACTAGCGCTCTGACTGAGTCTGAAGTTGAGCGGCTGTTCCGGATTATCACTCAGCTTCGCCGCCGTGGCGTTACGATCGTGTACATCTCGCACAAAATGGACGAAATTTTCTCGAACGCCGACCGCATTACGATTCTGCGCGACGGGCAAGTTGTGACAACGCTCGATCGAGCCACCACCAATCCGCGCGAGGTCACTCACTTGATGGTCGGCCGCGAAATCGGAGCCAGTGATTTCGGTGCGAACCGGGCACCCGGCCCCGAAGTACTGCGAGTGGATCGATTGTCCTTGCCCTGGCGCGGGCACGTGCGGCAGTGGCGTCTAAAAGACGTCAGCCTGAGCGTCAAACGGGGCGAGGTGCTGGGAATCGCCGGGCTGATGGGGGCCGGCCGAACCGAACTGCTGGAATGTTTGTTCGGAGCCAGTCCGGAAAGACCGCAGGGCCGCATCGAATTGGATGGAGTTGCCGCCGAGTTTGATCATCCCGAAGAGGCACTTCGCGCCGGCATTGCGCTCGTCACCGAAGATCGCAAACGCTATGGCATCTTCACCGAGATGTCGGTCCGCGAACACATTACTTTGTCAGCCTTGCCCGAAGTCGCGAACGGGGGATTCGTCAGTGCTGTCGCCGAACGCAACGCCGCCGACGAATCGATCAAATCACTACGAGTCAAAACAGCAGGCCGAGAAGCCGCAATCACGAGCCTTAGCGGCGGAAATCAACAGAAATGCATCATTGCCAGGGCTTTGCGAACTCGCCCCAAGCTGCTGTTGCTAGACGACCCGACGCGCGGAATCGATGTGGGGGCCAAGGCTGAGATTTATCGCTTGATCGACGAATTGTGCTGCCAAGGTCTGGCCATCATCATCACGTCGAGCGAACTGCCGGAGCTGATCACCGTGTGTGACCGCATTATCGTGCTATGCGAGGGACAGGCGACGGCTGAATTCAAGCGAGGCGAATTCACCGAACAGAAACTGATGGAAGCCGCAACGACGGTGCGACCCCTGGAATTCAGTCAAAACTGAATCCCAAACGGTCGCAACGTCATTCCACGGACGAGGAATCGAGAGCATCTCAGAATACAGGTGGCCCCTTCGAACTAAAGTTCACTGAGGCTCACCCATGTCTGAACTCGACATGCACTAGTCATTCAACGTCGGCAACGGAATGGAAACTGGCGGTGGCAGATCCGGATCCGCTTGAGACGTTGGTTGAATGGGAGCCGCCTGAGGTGGCGGCGGAATCAATGTTGGAGCCCCTTGAGCTCGCGGCGGAACAACATTCGTTCCTGGCTGTGCCGGAGGTGGAAGTACGTTTGCTCCGCCATTCGGTAACTTGGAACTCATTTCGTCACGCAACTGCTTGCCAACTTGATCCTGCGGAGCCAGGCTGATCAGTTTGTTCAACTGATCGACCGCCTGCTGCGGGTATCCTAAATAGGCGTAATTGTATCCCAACAGGAACCGCAAGCCCGGATCATTTGGCTTCGCACGCGCTGCCGCTTCCAGCGAACGCAACTGAGTCGTATAGTCGGCATAGTTGCCGTACAGTTCGCGACTGTTGGCGATCACGACATTCCATTTGTCCTTGGGCAGCTGATTCATCGAGGCCTGGATGACCCCTGCCGCTTCGTCATATTTGCCCGTCGCGAAAAACGCCTGTCCCAGCATCAAACCCAGGACTGGGTTCTGCTGGTTGTCGACCACCGCATGGCGCCATGAGTAGATCGCCCCGTCGTAGTCGCCTGTCTTGAAGGCAGCCTCACCCTTTTCGGCGAAGCCACCTGTGTTTGCATTTGGATCCGCAGTCGCCGGAGCGGCTGCGACCGCGGTTACAGGTTGAGCAACAGGATAATTGGCAACCATCGTACCTGACACGGCCGTTCCATATGGGCTCAAACCATATCCGTACGGATTATAGTTGTATCCGCTGGCATAACCTGGGTAGCAGTATCCACCGCCATAGCCCGAGTAACCGCCGTAGCCACCATACCCATATCCGTTGTACAGGCCGTATCCGCCATACCCTCCGTAACCCCAGCCGCCGTATCCGCCGTAGCCACCATATCCCAAACCGCCGTAACCGAGGCCGTAGCCATATCCCAAGCCGTAT
>Ga0105238_10000177_pt1 | contig 69509 bp, 42 predicted proteins | sample KBSC34metaG_FD_81526 | JGI IMG/M metagenome (GOLD analysis project Ga0105238, IMG submission 81526) | Corn rhizosphere microbial communities from Kellogg Biological Station, Michigan, USA - KBS C3-4 metaG | ecosystem: Host-associated > Plants > Roots > Rhizosphere > Soil | place: Michigan, USA...
CCCAAGCCGCTTCACCAGCGACGCCTCCAAAACCAAGCAGCCCGGCAATCAAGGCGACAATCAAGAATGTCAACGCCCAGTTCAACATGATTCTTCTCCAACGTTCGAAGTGGTGTCCACTGTCAGCACAGAGCCGCACAGTTGAAAACTCAATGAGACTTTTCGCCTTCGACGACGCGTCGAGAGCGACTGAGTTAAATGTTCTTGGCCGAACGATTGGAGATCTCAATCACAACAAGAAGTGAGTCTGTGATCTTCATTCCATCATTCCGCATTCCCGTCAACGCAAACGTGATGCCACGACATTTCGCTCAGCGAAAAAAACTGCTGCCGAATGATTGCATCGTCTTTTCTTCAGATTTCCGTGGATTCGTCGAAGTGTCTCAATGACGGAGGCCGTTGAAACTTCGGTCGGTGGGGATGGGACTGAACGATTTTGGTTCAGGATGAACTGCAAGCGTGCACACTATTCATTGCGACCAGCGGTCTTTCGTTCGACGACATGCAAGCGCGTTGTTTCCCTTCTTCACCTCTGAAGGCGCCACATATCGGATGCGAGTCTTCAGCGGATCCCGCCATCACGAGTTTTGTGCGACATACGAATCGTCGCTTCAAGTGTGGCTCACAAGAATTTGCGGCACGCCGTCTGCTTGTCTTAATGACGGTCTGTCGCGCTCGCACAGAGTTGATCACAACGACAGTCGTTAACTTCGGAGAGAGATAATGCAGTCGGAAGAGTTATTCATTCGAGCGGTCCGAGTTGAAACGTGGAAAGACGACGCTCTCTGCACGAATGCGAGTGGATTCTTCTATCTCGATTCTGGCTTGCTGTACCTGATCACCAATCGGCACGTCGTCCTAAATGAAGTCACGAATCACTCTCCCGATTCACTGCAATTGCTGTTGCATACCGATGGTGAAGATCTGACTGCCAACGAAAGGATCTCGATCCCGCTATACCAGAGCGGCGAGCGGCAATGGTTGGAACATCCCACTCATGGAACGGCCGTCGATGTCGTGGCCGTGAAGATTGCCGACCCGATGATGTTAAGCACTCACTATTTGGACGCATTCCAGCCAACCGACATTTTGACCGAACAACAGACCTTGCCGCCCGGACAACCGGTGCTGATTGTGGGATTTCCACTTGGATTCAATGACACTTTTCACAACTTACCGATCCTGCGACAAGCCGCGGTCGCCAGTGATTTCTCGCATCCGTTCAAAGGCGAACCGTATTTCCTGACCGATGCGCGGATGCATCGTGGAACCAGTGGCGCTCCGGTTGTCGCACGGATTAAATGCCCGACGGACGTCGCCGGTCACTTCGAGGATCGCTGGTGCCTGCTGGGCATTCACTCGGCGGCACTCGATGTGTCTGATCGAGATCCGCAGCAGGATGATCGACTGGGATTGAACGTCACCTGGTACGCGCGGCTGGTCTCTGAAATGGTCAACCAGACTCTGTCCAAAGAGGGACAGCTACAGCCGGCATAACGTCACTGGATGCGACGTCGCGGTGATTGACAAAATCAAAAAGGAACAGAACATGACTGCCGAACGTCGTCAGGAAGTCGTCATTGGAGTTTTCCGTCGCCGTACCGATGCGGACGCGTGCTTCAATTCGTTGCTCAGCATGGGATATCTGTCCAGCGACATCAACATCATGATGAGCACGCACACGCGGGCGAAGGACTATGCCTGGGACTATGAAGTCGAAGCGATGGAAATGGCCGGACGCATGCCGCATCGCAAACCCCGCCGCAGAAATGTCGATGACTCTACGGAAGAGATTACACCAGGCAACTCTGCCGGAGACATGGCGGTGGAAGGAATCGCAATTGGTGGCAGTATCGGCACCGCTGTCGGTGCGACTTTGGCTGCGATTGCCGCAGTCGGAACATCCCTCGTCATACCCGGCCTGAATCTCGTCATAGCGGGCCCGCTGATGGCCGCGCTGGCAGGAGGCGGCGCCGGTGCCGTGACAGGCGGTCTGGTTGGCGGCCTGGTCGGACTCGGAATTCCGGAACAGGATGCTGAAGTCTATAACCAGGCGCTCCGGAGCGGCGGCGTCGTGATGAGTGTTGCGGTCCATCACGCGGATGCCTCAGCCGTGCGAAATCTGCTGATCGAACAGGGTGGCGAACAAGTCACTTGCTGTCGTTGGTGATGGTCGATCTCGTCAATTTCGCTCGTTCCAGAACCACTGTGGACGAAAGCCATGCGACTCTTGCTGTGGCATTCACTCTGGTCCCAGTCGAAACGCCGCTTTGTTTCGGCGGCTGCCGCGCATCTTCTCTCCACAGACGGGGTGGTACGCAACTTGCTTCGTGCTGAACGCAAGCTCATTGCTGATCATGAGCATCAGGACGAGAGGCCTTGCGACTACGCAGGAGAGAATGACGAACATGGTGACCAAATCGACAAGTCGGAACGCATCTGTCCCTCAGAACAGCAATCTGGAAGGCGATCAACTTCAAAACCGCAGCTATGGTCGTACGGTCAAAACCGAGCCCTTGGCAAATTCGTGGATGGTCTTGGCCGTCGGCGGCACGATTCCCCTGGGATTGGCTGGAGCCGCAACGCTTTCGAGTTACCTGTCAAAAAATGAACGCGTCTCGATCGCGGCATGGGTTGCCGTGGCTGTTGTCGGCACCGCATCCGTAATTTCGAGCGCCGCCGTCTCACACCGTCGCACGGTGTCGATTGAACGGGATGGTCAAAAGCCGGTCGAGAAACTCGATCATAAAGCCCATCTGCATGATCAGCCTGGTTAAGACCAGTTTTCTGTTGATCGCCAGCTGCGATGTGACTGGCGATCAAACATCGAACTCAATTTGAGCGCCCCCGAGCAGAGGGAAGCGGTGCGCCATTCCAATGAATTCTTTTCACTTCGGTCTCACTCATCGGGAGGTACGTCGATGTTGAAGGTCTCGTCCAAATCGGCTGCTACGAAATCGGCTGTCGCGATCTCAACGATTCAGGATGGTCGCAGGACGACGTCCGCGCCAGTCCAGCCCGCGGGAATGGGGGCGATCATTCCAGATCGCGGAGTGGCCTTTCGCGTCTGGGCTCCCAATGCAGACCGAGTCTCGGTGGTCGGGACATTCAACGATTGGAAATGCGGTGCGAATCCGATGGAACGAGACGATGCGGGCAATTGGTTTGCCCAAGTCGATCAAGCCCGAATCGGTGACGAATACCGGTACAAAATTGTGCGTGGTGAGCAGGAGTTGCTGCGGATCGATCCGTACGCGCGCGAAGTGTCAAACTCGATCGGTAACGGCATCATTTCCGATCCCCACTTTGACTGGGCCGATGACAGCTTCAAAATGCCGCCACGAAATGAATTGGTGATTTATGAAATGCACATCGGTACGTACAAGCTCGCCGACACAGACCGACCGGGAAATTTCGATGAGGCGATCAAAGGGTTTGATCATCTGAAGCGAATTGGCGTCAATGCCATCGAAGTGATGCCCACCGCAGAATTCGCGGGTGACTATTCATGGGGTTACAACCCCGCTCATATTTTCGCGGTCGAGAGCGCGTACGGCGGGCCGCAGGCGTTCAAACGGTTCGTGAAAGAGGCGCATCGTCGTGGAATCGCGGTCATTCTGGATGTCGTCTACAACCACTTTGGGCCAGGCGATCTGGACCTGTGGCAATTCGATGGGTGGCACGAAAACGACGGTGGCGGCATCTATTTCTATAACGATTGGCGCGCGGAAACTCCCTGGGGACACAACCGACCCGACTATGGCCGCCCGGAAGTCCGCCAGTTCATCCGAGACAATGCGCTACACTGGATTGAAAACTTTCATGTCGATGGCTTGCGCTATGACATGACGCTGTTTATTCGCAGCGTTCGCGGTGATGGCGATCCAGGTGCTGAACTCGCCGACGGCTGGAGTCTGACTCAATGGATCAACGGCGAGATTCGTGAGCGCTACCCCGACAAAGTGCTGATCGCAGAGGATCTGCAAAACAATGAATGGCTGACGAGGGACCCTGGTGCGGGTGGTGCTGGCTTTAGCGCGCAATGGGACGCTCAGTTCGTGCACCCCGTGCGAGCGGCCGTGACGGTCGTCGCCGATCAGGATCGCTCACTCGATCAGATCAGTCATGCGATCAGTGCCTCCTACAACGGTGATCCGTTCCAACGAGTCATCTACAGTGAATCACACGACGAAGTCGCGAACGGCAATTCACGAGTACCGTCCGAAATCAATCCCGACGATCCCACGAATTTCTACGCCCAGAAGCGTTCGACGCTCGCGGCGGGATTGGTGTTTACGGCTCCTGGCGTTCCCATGCTGTTCCAGGGACAGGAATTTCTGCAGGGCGGATGGTTCCAGGACACCGTTCCACTCGATTGGGATTTGACCGAAGAATTCAGCGGTATTGTCCGACTCTATCGCGATTTGATCCGGTTGCGTTTGAATCGAGGAGGTGTTACCCGTGGTCTCTGCGGCAGCGGATTGAACATCTTCCACGCGAATCCGGCAGACAACGTGATCGCGTTTCAACGCTGGTGGGATCATGGTCCGGGAGATGACGTCATCGTAGTGGTCAACTTCTCGCACGATCCGCACGAAAATTACGAACTCGGATTGCCCCAGGCCGGAACGTGGAAGCTGCGGCTCAACAGTGATTGGCGCGGCTACAGCGCCGACTTCGCGAACATGGCCAGTTCTGACGTCGTTACTGATGAACGCGAACGAGACGGCATGCCCGCGGTCGGCCTGTTTTCGATGGGGCCGTACAGCATCCTGATCTATTCACAGGACAAGTGAGATCGAGTCGTTTGTGGAACTCAATCACTCGACCAGATCGTTGAGCAAACAACAGTTCACTGGAACATGGATGACACGACTTGGTGGACCGACATCCCGTCGGGAAAAAACCAATAAATGACCTGTATTCCGCAGAAAGTGGTGACCGACATTTTTGGCATATGCTTTGCGATAATCATCACTCACGAAGTTCGATACGAACAAGTTTCAATCTCATTGAGAGAGGAAAATGATCATGGCTGACCCAATGGTTCTTGCAGCAATTCAGTATTCGTTGGCTTACCTGTTGTTAGGCGGCGGCTTCTTTGGCGCGTTCGTCATCTACATCGTCGCCAAGATGCTGGGGCAATAGTCGAATTGAGATGCCTCCAAGGCGCCCATCGGAGATGAATGATTGCCAGTGCATCCAAGGGCACGCGGCAAAGCAAGAGCGGGCTGCGGATTGAACTCCGCCGCCCGCTCTTTTCGTACGTTGGGACTTCGCATCCTCAAGCGTGTGCCGACGGATGCCCATGAGTGCCTGATTCGGTATGGTGTTTCACTGCTGTGGTTCCCGGTCGATCTCGTACCATCAGCGAGTAGAGTGCGGGCAGGACGAACAGAGTGGCTGGCTCACCCGCCAGTAATCCCCCCAGAATCGCTCGTGCGAGTGGTGCGTTGGCTTCACTGCCGTGTTCCAGCGCCAACGCTGCGGGGATCATGGCGAAGAATGCCGCGAGGGCCGTCATCGTCACGGGGCGAACTCGGACGGAGGCTGCTTTGCGGATCGCAGCAGTGGGATTCAGTCCTTCGTGCCGGCGGATTTCCTGGGCGTAGTCGGTCATCAGCACGGTATTCGCCACCTTGATCCCGACGATGAAGATAATCCCCAGCAGGCTTTGAACGTTCAGAGCGGTTCCCGTGTGGTACAGAAACGGAATAATGCCGATCAGTGACAGCGGCACCACCAGCATCACTGTCAGCGGCACAACCCACGATTTGTCGAGTGCCACCATCAGAAAATACATGAGAAGAGATGCCAGTATCAAACCCATCCCCAGGTTCACGAACGTGTCCTGCATTCGTGAATACTCACCGCTCAGTACGATCTTGAAACCCTTGAGCAGTACATGGTCGGCTGAATTCGGATCGAACGGAACCCAGTTACCGGTCGCGTCTGGATCGCCATACTTGTTCAGCAACTTCTGGACATCGACAGAAACGTGACCCAAATCGCGGCCCGCCACGGACATCACGACGTCGATCGATGCCTGCAGGTTGTTGTGCGTGATCTCGGTCGGGACCGTGGTTCGAGCAATCGAAGCGACCGAACGGAGCAGAATCGGCGTCGACTGGCCGGCACCTGTGACTGGAATGTTCAGCAGGTCGTCCATCGATTTAAATTCCTGCTCGGGATATGACACACCGACGTAGTATTGGTTGTAGCTGACCGGGTCGATCCAGAAGTTGTGTTTGTTGAACGAAATACTACTGTTCGCGGCGGCGATGACGTTGCGCATCACGTCATCCTGACTGAGCCCCAAGTCGGCGGCTTTGGCTCGATCGACGGTGATCATGAATTGCGGGTAATTCAGCCGCTGCAAGACGCGTGCATCGACCACGCCGTCGACTTTGGCAACCTCCTGCTTGATGGCCGATGCAATGTCGTAGGCCGCTTTCAACTGTTTACCAACCACCCGAATGCGGATCGGGTTCGACTTCCCTTCGTTCAATGCGCTACGGATCATCCCGCCCGAATCAAAGCCGAATTCGAACTGCGAGAACCGCTCATCGGCAGCCAGTTTCTCGCGGATGTGAGCGATATGCTGTTCTGCCGTGTGATGCCGATGGGGGCTAAGCTGCACCTTGAGCACCGCATCCATCGGTCCCGAATTCGGGGTGTAGGCCGCCGACCAGTCGGCGACGACACCGATTTCAGAAATGATCAACTGCAGGTCATGTTCGTCGATGGTATCCCGCAACAGTTGTTCTGCGTCGGCCACATATTGTTCCGTACGTTCAATGCGCAGACCACTAGGTCCTCGCATCACCATTTCGAAGGCGCCTGAATCGACTTCGGGAAAGAATTCCTTCCGCAAGATTTCGCCGTAGCTGAATAGAACCAGCGTTAGCAGCCCTGCCCCCAGAACAATCGTCCCGACGCGATGCGCCAGGACGAAATCGAGACCTTTGACATATAGCGCGATGCCGCGATCGATGAATGCTTCCCAACGTTCGAACAAATGCGCGACGAATCCCTTTTTGTGGTGACTGTCGTCGTGTTGAGCATGCGGTTTCAGCAGCAGCGCACTAAACGAGGGAACCAGCGTTCGCGACAGCAGGTAAGCGCTGATCATGGCGAATGCCACTGCCAGTGCCATCGGACGGAACAGAAACTGTCCCATCCCAGGCATCAAGGCCAGCGGTGCCAACACCAGAAATGTACACAACGTCGACACGAGTTCTGGCAACGCCACCTCGCTGGCACCCAGGTAAGCGGCTTCTTCGGGTTGCACGCCGAAGCCTAGATGGCGGTGCGTGTTTTCCAGACAAATAATGGCACTGTCGACCATCGGTCCGATCGCAAGCGCCAGACCCGCCAGGGTCATCACGTTGATCGTATTGCCAGTTACGTACAGACACACGACGGCCCCCAGAACCGACAACGGCAACGTCATGATGGCGATTAACGTCATACGCCATTGACCCAGGAAGATCAGAATCACCAGGGAGCAAAGGATGGCGCCCAGCAATCCTTCCTGCACCAGAGCGTTGATCGAGGCACGCACGTAGACCGATTGATCCATGACCAGCGACAACTCGATGCCTGCACGTGTCAGCCGGTCCTGCATCGACTTCAAAGTGCTCCGCAGGGTGTCGACAATCGTTAAGGTGCTCGCACCCGTCTGGCGGAAGACCGGGATATACACCTGACGCCGACCGTCAACCCGAACCACGTTGGTCTGGACGAACGACGCATCTTCGGGTTTGGCGACGTCGCGAATGTAGCTAACGTTCCCCGATTCGGCTTTCAACGGCATTGACCCCATCCGATCGACGAGGTCGATCAACGAATTCGAGTCGACCGCATAGTCGGTATCACCGACTTTGATACTGCCGGTCGGCAGAAAGACATTGAACTGATCGGTCGCATTCATCACGTTGACGGGCGACAGTCCGCGCGCTTCCATCCGGATTCGATCCAAATACAGCATGACCGCTCGCACGCGGCCACCGTAAACGATTGGCGCGATCGCTCCGGGGTTACTCATGATCATGCTGCGAACTTCGTATCGCCCCACGTCATACAGAGTCGATTCGCCTTCCGATTTGCTGTTCAGCGCCACAATGGACACTGGCGTCGAACTGGTCGGATCATACGGCAACACAACGGGAGGCAGCGTTCCCGGAGGGAGATTGGGGACCGCCGCCAGTGCCAGCGAATTCACTTGCGTTAATGCGCCGTTGGGATCGGCATCGCCTTGGAAATAATTGCGGACGATGCTGGCGCCGGTCATCGACCGCGATTCCTGGCGAGCGATCCCATTGGCCTGATTCGTCCAGCGTTCCATCCGGTTGGTGATGTCTTTTTCGATCCCTTCGGCTGGCATCCCGCCATAGAAAGTCAGCACTTGCACGGCCGGCGACCGAAACACCGGAAGAATGTCGATCGGAATCCTGTACAGCGTCAGCACGCCGATCACGATCACCGACAGGCACATCACCGTCACTGCGTACGGATTACGCAGGGACGCTCGAATCAGACCATTCATGGGAGGAGCACCAGCGAGAGAATGCGGAGGAACGGGCCCGGCTTGCCGTCAATGGGTTCACTTCCTTTCGGGGAGCGACATTTCATGAGCGTCTACCGGTCGCCCGTCAGCGATCGAATTGTTGTTGCCGACGATGACCAGGTCTTTGGCGTTCAGTCCTTCAGTAATCTCGGTCAGCACTCCATTGTCGTTACTGACTGTGACAGTCTGCTTGCGGGCGACGCCGTCCCGCGCAACGAAAATCGTTCCTTTACCATTCTTGATCGAACCACTGATTGCCGATGACGGTACGGTCAATGCGTTCGACGCCCCTTTTTCGAGCAGCAGTCGAGTTTTGCCGTACATCCCGTTGCGCAACAGATTCTGTGGGTTCTCCAAATCAATTTCCGTCCGCATTGTCTTCGTTTTCTTGTCTTCTGAGAACGCGATACGCGACACCTTGGCCGAGAATTGATGTCCGGGAAGCGCGTCGATGGTCGTGACGGTGTCATCTCCCGGATGAGTGAACGGCACATCGTTGTCCGGGACATAGACCACCAGACGCACAATGTCGGTCCGTTCAACGGTGAACAACGAGACCACGGCATTCTGATCGGCCGCGCGGATAAAATCGCCTCGATGGAATCCGCGCGTCGTGATGACGCCGTCATACGGAGCGACAATCCGAGTGTAGTCGGCAAAGACCTCGGCCTTCGCCAGGTTAGCTTTGGCAACGTCGACTTCGGCCTGTGCATCAACCAGATCCGCCTTGGCTTGCTCGACCTTGGCCGCCGCGGAGGCCACCTGGGCGTGCGATTCATCAAGGCTCGCTTCGGACGCTTCGACTGCCGCATGCGCTGCCAGCCGCAGGTCTTCTTTCTCGTCGACCAGGCGTTCGTCGACCGACTTGGCTTCGACCAGTTCCTGGAACCGTTTCAATTGCTTGTCGCGAAAGTGATAGGCTGCCTGATCTCGTTTGACTCCGGCTTCTGCGCGCGTGATCGCCGTCTTCGCGGCATTCAGGTCAGCTTCAGCCGCGACGATGTGCGCTTTCATCTGGCCGACCTGAGCATTCGCTTTTTCGACCGCCGCTTTGCCGCGATCGACGTCGCGGTGCAGTTCGGGCGAATCGATTTCGGCCAAAAACTGTCCTGCTTTGACCTGATCGCCGATATCGACGTTCAGCTTTTTCAGATAGCCAGAAACCTTGGCGAACAGTTCGGCGGCTTCATACGCATGGATCGAGCCAGGCTGAACACTGGTCCGATCCATGCCACCCACGCTGGGCTTCACCACATCAACCTTGATCGCGCCCTCCTTTGACCCCGACGAGTGAGCGGGCGTGTTGGCCGCCTGAGCAGAGTTCTCAAGGTGAACCTTGTTCAGTTGGCCTGTTGAGACCAGCCAACCGGCCACAGCAATGGTCGTTGCCAACGACAACAGGACACCGCGCTGAATTTGCTTGCGATCCATAAAGGGAAACCTTGTGCACTCGATCCAGGGATTGGCCCGCGGACAACACATCGCTCAATCGATCGTCGTCTGCCGCAGCACATTGTCAACAGGGTGGAGGATTACAATATCTTAAACATGCGATCTCCGTTGATTGCGTCATGTTCACCCGGAGTCATGCGCTTGATGCGACAGGTGTCGGACTAAATCCTCTTCCTTTTGTAGGTAAGAATCTGCCCGGCAATGGAAAAAAGGTTTCCAATTTATCGCCGCTCATTTCCGCACGGCTGGCAGACCATTCCGAATAAACCGCGTTCGCCGCGCGAGGCTGCTGGGTTTTTCGGTCCAGCAAGTGAACCGCGTTTTTCGGTCCCGAATTTGTAGAGCAGCGACGATGCCAAATTCAGGACGAACGCTTTGGATGCGTTTCATCGGATCGGCAGTATTCGCCACAAGCACGGCGAATCGAATTTGAAGCAACGTTTTTGTAAGCTTCACGATATCGTCAGGATGACGACGGAACAGGTGTGACCCGCGAGCCATCACGCCTGGGACAAGGCACGTGCCATGGATTGGTGGATCGTTCAATTGAAAACGCCCGAATCGGCGTCGCGTGATAACATTTTCTCACGCTGGGTCTCCGTCTGCCTGGTGAGTTGCTCATTTTGCTTGACCCAGTGCGAACGGGTCGCTGCGGCAGATCGCCCAACACTGCTTTCGCGGCCATTCATACGAACCCGCGCGAAGTCCGACCTACCGCCGTCTCCATCAGACACATCGAAAGCCTCCAAAGACGTCAGCGCATCGACCGTGCATCAGGTCAGTCAGACCGTTCCTGGCGGCGCGAAATCGACGAGTAGTACTACGGCCGACACATCCAAACTGGCCCGGTTTCCGATCAAAGCCGCTGAGGCAGCGGCGGACTTCAACAATACTCATCTCGACCTGTATGTCGGGCTCGATTCGCAGGTATCGCCAATCGATCTTCCCGCAGCCCTGCATCTTGCGGGAATGAACTCGCCCCAGGTGTTAGTGGCTCAACAACGAGTGATAGCTGCCACTGCCCGACAGCAACTCGCTGCCGCTCAAGCGCTGCCCAATCTAAACGTGGGAATGAACTACGATGCACACACCGGTGCTCTGCAGCGGGCCAGCGGTGTGATACTTCAGATCCAGCGCAGCTCACTCTACCTGGGTGCCGGTGCCAACGCAGTCGCGGCAGGAACCGTCAATATTCCCGGCCTGCAATACAATCTGAATGTCGGCGAGACTTACTTCGCCTATCTCGTCAGTCGACAGCAGTCCGACCGCTTTCGCGCCGGTGGGGCCGCCGTCCGAAACGATGTCATGCTTCAAATCGCGACCGCTTACTGCGACTTGGTGAAATCCCAGGGAATCCGAGCGATTGCAGTCCAAGCGCGCGATGACGCGGCGGAACTGGCACGTATTGCGGCCAACTACGCCAAAATCGGACAGGGACTTCCGGCCGATGCCGAACGAGCGGCCACAGAACTGGGCCGACGGGAGGCCGAAGTCTTTGCTGCAGACGCCGCAATGATCGAAGCGTCGGCGCGGCTGGGACAAATCCTGAACCTGGAATCGTCGGTACGCTTGCAGTCGAGTGAAGACTGGGTCATTCCCCGGTCCATCGTGCCCGATCCGATTCCACTGCCGGAACTGATCGCCATCAGTCTTTATCAGCGTCCCGAGGTCGCGGAACGCCGAGCTGAAGTGCATGCTGCGATGCTCGAATTGCAGAGTGCGCGGTTGCTCCTGTTCTCACCACAATTCATCGCCGGCTACAGCGCCGGTGTCTTCGGTGGTGGTGGTGATGTGAACGCCAATGCCACGGGAGCAGCACGGTTTGGAGATTTCGGCGGTCGCAACGATCAAGACCTGGTGCTGTACTGGTCGATCCGCAACCTTGGCCTGGCAAACAAGGCGCTCATCAAGACGGCAACAGCACGATTGGCCGCGACTGATTTCGAACGAACTCGAAAGTTGAATGACATCCGAGGCGAAGTCGCTGCTGCCTATGCAAGAACGCAGGCAAATGCTGCCAAGCTCGATGTTCGTCATCGTGCCGTGATCTCAAGCCAACGGGGTTATCAGGAAGACTTAACGCGGGCCAAAGCGGCCGAGGGTCATCCGATCGAAGTCCTGGACAGTCTGCGTCTGCGAGCGAAGTCGCAGCAGGAGTATCTGGACACCATCACGCTCTACAACCAGGCTCAGTACGAACTTTACGTGGCGATCGGTCAACCTCCCGCAGATTTGCTCATCCATACCGAACCGGTCCCGGAACTGCCTGCCCCTGCGGAGGCGAAATGATGAGGCCGGTTCTTCGACACTGGATCCCACGACTGTTTCTGGGCAGCTTGCTGCTGTGCATGCCCGCGCGGATTCGCACAACTTGGGGTGCCGAACCAGGAGCCATGAAACGCGTCGTCCTAAGGGCAGCGCTTCAGAAGTCCGACACAGATTTCTCATCCAATGCGGATAGTTCATCCCCAGCCACCAAGTCAAAGGTCCCGTTGAAGGAGATTTCGACGAAGGTCGATGCGGCCCATATCGAATTTGATTCTGCCAAACTCGCCTCGCTGCAATCGTTGGAAACACTGCCGGTTGACATGGCGGGTGTGTTCGCCTTGATCGGTGTTCAGAATCCGGAATTCCTGGCGGCTCAACAACGCGTGTTAGAGGCCGATGCGCAACGGCAATTGGCCGCAGTTCAATTACTGCCGACGATCAATTTGGGAACCAGCTTCGACAGCCATGCCGGACCGCTGCTGCAGTCCAACGGAAACATCCTGAACGTCAATCGTCAGTCGTTGTTCGTCGGTGCGGGTGCCAGTGCGATCGCCGCAGGTACGGTCAATGTCCCGGGGATTCTGTGGAATCTGAACGTCTCAGAGACTTACTACAACTTTTTGATCAGCCGCCAGGTTCAAGCTCAACGAGCTGCAAACGTCACGACCACGAACAACGATGTGCAACTGCGCGTTGCCATGTCTTACCTGGAGCTTGTTCGAGCCGCTGGACTTCGCAGCGTCTACGGGCAAGCGCGAGAAGACGCGGCCGAGGTCGCTCGGATCACCGCCACGTTCGCCAAAGTCGGTCAAGGCCGTGACGCGGATGCCGATCGAGCAGCCACTGAGCTATCGGGGCGAGAAGGCGAGTTGATCGAAACGGAAGGGCAGATCGTTGAATCGTCGGCCCGGCTGGGGGCAATCGTCGGCCTGGATACCGCGGTCCGACTTGTCCCGACCGATCGCTGGGCGGTACCGCATACCATCGTGCCCGAACCAATTCCCCTACCCGAATTGCTGGCGATCGCAGCCCTCAGAAGACCAGAATTGGAAGAGCAACGGGCCGAGATTGCCAAGGCCATGCTGGCTCTCGATTCGGGCAGGATGTTGCCGTTCTCACCTAACGTTTTTCTGGGATTCAGTGCGGGTGCATTCGGCGGCGGCAGCAATCTGGCAACGCAACCGCTTGGCACAACACCGTTCGCCAGCGGGCAGGAACGGTTTGGGAATTTTCAAACGCGAACGGACTTGGACGTCGTCATCTATTGGTCACTCCGTAATCTGGGGGCTGGCAACAAAGCGCAGATTGCTGCGTCGAATAGTCGAGTCCGTCAGTCACAGTGGCAGCAGTTAATGGTCTTCGATCGAGTTCGCGCCGAAGTTGCGTCGGCCTACGTTCGAGTCCACGCTCGCTATCACCAATTGGAAACAGCAGAAGAAGCCGTCCGTGAATCGGAACTGGCCTGGCAACAGGACCTGAAGCGAATCCGCGGAAACTTAGGACTGCCGATCGAAGTTCTGGACAGCCAGCGATTGCTGGTGCGGTCGCGAGTGGCGTTGCTCAACACGATCATCAACTACAACGTTGCTCAGTTTCAGTTGTATCAATCGCTGGGACAACCACCTGCTGACTATCTGGTGCGGACCACGGCGGAGCTCGATGCCACTGACGTTCTGCCTGCGCCTGCTGAGAAGTAATCCATGTTGACCACGCCATCCGTCCGATGTTCTCCATTCGCAGGTTCAGCGTTGCATCCAACGGTGCTGTGCCTCGCGATTTTGAGCGTGCTCCTTGGAATCTCGAATTCGTGCACTTCAAATGAACCAACTGAAGCCGCGTACGGTCGTGAGGAACTGTCCCCTCCGGTTGTCGTTCCTCCGGGAAGTAGCGAATTCGTGATCGATCTGGGTACCGCTCTGCATCTGGCGGAAATGCAAAACCCCCGGATCGCCTTGGCGCGGGAAACCGTGACCGAAGCGATCGCGCAGCATAAAGAGGCCCGCGCGCTGTGGTTACCGACCCTGGCGGCTGGCACGAACTACCACTTGCATAGCGGCGTGTTGCAAACCTCGTTTGGACAGATTCGTCAGCTCAACGAGCAATCGGTCTACGTCGGTGGTGGAACCAGAACTTTGGCCGCCGAGTCGGTGGCAATTCCGGCAGTGCGGATCTTTGGCCATGCAGGCGATATGTACTTTCTTTCCTTGGCGGCAAGGCAAGTAGTGACAGCCCGCTCGGCTGATTCGCTGGCGACCGATAACCTGACGCTGCTCGATGTGGCAGACCGCTACTTGTCGCTGGTAGCGGCCGACGCTCGGCGAGATCTGTTGACCGTGTCGTTGCGTGAGGTCGGCCAGATCGAACAGGCTCAAAAGTCTTTTGCCAAAGTCGGACAGGGACGCGATGCCGATTACCATCGCGCGCGGGCTGATCTGCTGCTGATGCGACTGGAAGAACAACAGGCCCAAGAGGAAGCCGCTGTGGCTGCAGCGGAACTCAGCCGCTTGTTGCATCTTGATCCGAGTGCCCGGTTGGTCTCTCCAGCGGGGCCGATCGAAATGCTCGAATTGGTCGACGAGGCGGCGGATGCCGACGGTCTGGTGATGCAAGCCTTGACGCATCGTCCTGAGGTCAGTTCGCGGACTGCCGAGATCGGTGCGGCCGAGTTTCGATTGAAGGATGAACGAATGCGTCCCTGGTTGCCCTTGCTCTCCGTTGGGTTCAGCGGCGGTGCCTTCGGCGGTGGCAGCAATCGGCAGGATCTGGGGGTGCCCAGCTTTTACTCGGGTACAGCGGGCCGAACCGATTTCGACGTGTGGGCGATCTGGACAGTTCAGAACCTGGGTGCGGGAAATCATGCCTGGCAAGGCATGCGCAAAGCTGAAAGAGACCAGGCGATCTTCCAACGTGCGTTGACGCTGGCACAAATCCGTCGCGAGGTCGCCGAACGACTGGCTCAAGCACGAGCGCGTCGTCGTACGGTGACCGTCACCTGGACGCAATTGTCCGCGGCCGAACGAGGCGCTCAGGAAGAATTGCTCCGCACAAAATCGGGCGAAGCCCTGCCCCTGGAAGCACTCAACAGCGTCATGCGACTTGCCGCCGCAAGGCAACAGCTTCTAACCGCGGTGATCGAGTACAACCGTGCCGAATTGAAGCTGTTCGTCGCGTTAGGAACCAGCCCGAACAGGATGTCTGCCGGTGTCAGTCCGATGGAAACGACTGTCTTGCCGCCAAGTCCGTAGACGATCTTTGGACGACCCGTTTCCTATGCGTCAATGCGGGCTGCAACCCACCATTGGTCTCGATGCGAATTGAGCCATTCCTTGGGCATTCACACAAACTGAACTTGCCGTAAAACCCGGTGGCTGTTTCAATACCGCCTGCATGAAGCACACCTCTGGGGGGAGGTCCAAGGATGGACATGTTTGTGGTGCGCGGTGGAAGACCGCTGCGCGGTCGGGTCTCTGTCAGTGGCGCGAAGAACGCCGCGCTGCCGATTATGGCAGCCGCCCTGTCGGCTCGCGGAACGACGCTGTTGCGCGGCGTTCCTGAACTGGTCGATGTCTCGACCTTGTCGCAGGTGTTGCAATCACTGGGCATGACCGTTGAGCGGCACGCCGACGGAACGCTCGCCCTAACAGCCGAAGACGATCAGCGTTGCCTGGCCGACTATGAACTGGTGCGCCGCATGCGTGCCAGCGTCTGCGTATTAGGCCCATTGCTCGGGCGACGCGGTCGGGCCTGCGTTTCGTTGCCGGGCGGCTGCAATATTGGTCATCGTCCGATCGATCTGCATCTGAAAGGCCTGCGTGCACTGGGTGCCGAGATCACGATTGATCGAGGTTACGTCTTCGCCAAGGCCGATCAGTTAATCGGAACAGATATCTATTTGGGAGGTTCGTTCGGAAGCACGGTCACCGGCACGTGCAATGTGCTGTGTGCGGCAGTCTTCGCTAAGGGAACCACCACGATCTCGTCGGCGGCCTGCGAGCCCGAAGTCGTCGATCTGGGAAACTATCTGAATGAAATGGGAGCCCGCATCGAAGGACTGGGAACTCCGTTTTTACGCATCGAAGGCGTCGAAGAACTGAACGCGGTCGAACATACCGTAATTCCCGATCGGATCGAAGCGGCGACGCTGCTGGTCGCCGCAGCCATCACAGGTGGTTGCCTGCAAATCGACAACGTCGAGCCGACTCACTTGGCTGCCGTCTTCGACGTGTTGCGCATGATGGGCGTCGGCATCGAAATCAGTGGCAAGTCGCTCACCGTGATCGCACCGGACAAGCTGCGATCGCTCGACGTGACGGCACTGCCCTATCCCGGCATCCCCACCGACGTACAGGCTCAGTTGACGGCGTTACTGTCGCTGGCCAACGGCATCAGCGTCGTGACCGACAAGATCTTCCCTGACCGCTTTATGCACATTCCCGAACTGATGCGCATGGGAGCCAACGTGCGTCGCGAGGGGGCCAGCTCGATCATCAGCGGTATCGGCACTCTGACGGGTGCCTGTGTGATGGCATCGGACCTGCGTGCGAGCGCGGCGCTGCTGCTGGCCGCCTTGGCTGCGGATGGCGAATCGGTGATTCGACGCGTTTATCATCTCGACCGAGGCTACGAGCGATTGGAACGCAAGTTGAACGACGTTGGCGCCGACATCGAACGAGTGATTGATCTGCCAGAGAATATGCCGCACAGCCTGCAACTGTCGGTCGAAGAGCAACGTCCGTTGGCGATTGATTCCAGCGATGTGCCGGCCCCGAAATTCTTGTCTCGCGCCGAGGCGGCTCGCCAGCGCGCCGAGTCGTGATCAGCGGTCCTGGCAGTAGTCAAATAGCACGCGAGCAAGGCTGGCGCCATAGTCTTGCCATTGAGCTGCGGTCGGATGTTCCTTCAGACCGGCGATCCAGTGGCAATTGAATTCGTGGACGGCACCATCAATGCCATAGCGCTGCAACCATCCGTCCGCCAGAGTGAACGTTATCCCCGCTGCGGGTTTGGTGCTGCCTTCCGTAAACCACGTATGCCTTCGCAGTAACGTTTCGAGTCTCGTCATGCGCTCTGCTGCGACCGGGTCACCCAGTACGCTCGGCCGACCTGGCTGCAGTTTGCCGTAGCCGTCGTTGTGTAACTCGAGCGCCAGCGTCGGTCGACGTCCGGACTTGATTTGCTGGTTAAGCCATGTTTCGAGTGCGAAATTTTCGGGTGCCAGTTTTTCGTCTGCCAACGCATTCCAACCGCGATTCAGGTCCATACCGTTCAGATTGAACCGCGTCCGTCCTTTGGCGACACCATCCTTGTTGGCCATCGGCAATAGCCATAAACAGTAACGCGCGCGAAACGTTTTCGCGTCGGCATCACCAAGTAGCAGCCTGTCGGCAAGTCCTTTGGCCACCCAGTTCCCGCCCGCCTCCCACGGATGAGCTCGTGCACGAACGAAGACGTGACAGGGAGCAACAGTGTCCCCGACACGCACAATCTCAATGTCGCGACCTTCGACCGTTTTTCCGATCACCATCACTTCGGCAAGAGGATTTGTCCTGACGCTCGTCAGCCATTGATCGAGGTCAGACAGTCGATACGGATGCACTCGAGCGACAGACATGCGTGGACCGGTCATCTGCAGTTCGAGTTGCACTCGTTTGTCTGGCAACGCTCGAGTCTTGACGGGCGTCCACGTCGTGCCATCCTCCGAAACGACGACGGCCTGCAGTTCGCCGGCGATCGATCCCAACGCACCGTTGTAAATGTTGTTCAGATTGATGAATTCGAGCGTGACCGTCGATCCTGCTTTCGCTTCGACCGCAAACTGAATGTGGCCAGCAGCTCGATTGCCGCCGGATCGCTCATGATCGTAAACCAGATGCACATCGACGACGCCCTCGTCGGTTCGTTCGTACCAGACAGGCGACGCATTCTCGAACCCACAATCAATGAACACCGGATCGGAAAGCGGTTTGGTTGTCGCCGCGGCAGGAGTCGTGTCTGTCTGTTGAAGGGCCACGGTCAAAAGCATTGAGCTCGGTTCGGCCGCATCGAGTTTGAATGCGCAAACGGCAAGTCCGCAGATGAGTAACCGCGTTGCTGACAGCATGGAATACCCTTCAATCGAACTCGCGACAGCATCCACCCTGATGCGCGGCCGGCCTCACCGAGTGATTTTCGACGTTACGAACCGACGCGCTTCTTCCATGCGGCAACTTGTTCGAGAACCGGTTTCCGACCGCCGCTACCGTAACTCGACAGTCGCGACACGACGTTTTTGACGCCCAGCGAGTCGACCACGTTCGCTTCGATCTTGTCGCACGCCTGCTGCAACTCGGCCAGACTGAGATCCGCCAGCTTGCACTTTCTGACTTCACACAGGCGAACCAGTTTGCCTACGACTTCGTGGCCGGTCCGCATCGGCACACCGCGACTGATCAGGTATTCCATCAATGTCGTCGCGTCAAGGAAACCTTCCTCTAGTCGCGCCACGATGGTCCCTTGCCGCAATTGAGCACGGCGGATGATGCTGGGGGCAAGTTCCACGCACGCTTGAACGGTATCCAGTGCGTCGAACAAGGCCAGCTTGTCTTCCTGCAGATCGCGGTTGTATGCAAGCGGCAGTCCTTTGAGCAGCGTCAGGATCTGCGTGACATCGGCCACAACACGAGCCGATTTCCCACGGATCAATTCCAGCACGTCGGGATTCCGCTTTTGCGGCATGATCGACGACCCGGTCGTGTACGCATCGGGCAGTTTGAGGAACCCGAATTCGGTCGTACACCACAAGATCCATTCTTCCGCCCAACCGCTCAGATGCACGGCGATCAGAGATAGATCAAAAATCGATTCAGCCAGATAATCGCGGTCACTCGACACATCCAGACTGTTCGCCGCGACCGCCGGAGTGCTTTCGGTGCCGCCGAAAAAGCCCAGCAGCCTTGCCGATTCATCGCGATCGATCGGCAACGAAGTTCCGGCGAGTGCCGCGGCGCCCAGTGGCAACACGCTCACGCGTTTCAGGCAATCCGCCAACCGCTCGCGATCGCGCTGGAATTTTTCGCAGTAGGCCAGCCAGTAATGCGCGGCCATTACCGGTTGAGCTCGCTGCAGGTGAGTGAATCCGGGCAAGACGACGTCGGCGTCGATCTCGCAACGGTCGACGAAGGCTCGCTGCACTTCCAGCAATTGCTGGTCAAGCTCGAGTAACGCGTCGCGGACATACAGCTTCAGGTCGGTGCTAACCTGGTCGTTGCGGCTACGCGCGGTGTGTAGCTTGCGGCCCACATCGCCGATCCGCGCGATCAAGGCCGACTCGATATGCATGTGAATGTCTTCGAGTTCGGTCTTCCAGACCATCTCTCCCCGTGCAATCTCGGCACCAATCGTGGTCAGCGTGTCGACAATCTGCTGACATTCCGCTGGAGTCAACAACCCTACTTTGGCCAGCATCCGCGCATGCGCCTGCGAGCCGCGGATATCAACGGCCGCCAGACGGCTATCGAACGAGATCGATTCGGTGAATTTTTCGACGCGGGGATCTGTTTGTTCGTCAAACGCACCGCCCCAAGGTTTCACAGACACTATCAACTCCGTGGAATTCGTTAGATGTCAGATTCGCTAAACACAAAATGGTTCACGACCGATCGCCGTTGTGACGTAAACACGCCATGAATGCGACCGTCGCGAGCTTGAATGAGAAACGGATACGCGGCCTCGTCCTGCGGATTGTCGACCAGGTTCCGCCGGGTCGGCCAGGTTTTCCCCTGATCGGTCGAGATCGTTACCGTCAGCGGGTTTCGTTCGCCCTGATTGTTGTCGTTATAGATCAGTGCCAAGTGCCCGTTTTTCAGTTTGATCAGGTCGACGGCTGCGTTGGGATTGGGGAACGACGTGTCCTCACCTTTAGACCACGTCGTTCCGCCATCGAACGATTCAGTCTTCACGATGAAGCCGTCTGGCAATGGGCCGTAACCTCCGCCACGACGACAAAAGGCGATCAGGTGCTTGTCGTTGAGTTGCACGACTGAGGGCTGGATGTTTCCAATTCGCGAATGGGCTTCGTTCGTGAAGGTCCATTCTTTCGTCTGCTTGTGAAATCGAGCAAACAGCGACGCACTTTCAGGCCCGACACTCTCTTTGTCATTGCCAGTTTCGTGATAGATCGGCAACAGAAAGTCGCCACCGGGCAACTGAATCGGTTGCGAACGAACCATGTACCCTTTTTGAAAGGACAACAGTTCTGAATCGGTCCAGGTGACCCCGTTGTCACGCGAGTACTTGTACTTGATCACCGAATCGGACCAGGTTTCGCCGTACCGCACGACATAGAACAGCCAGGCCGCTCCGTCGGGTTCCTGCCAGATCACGCCGTTGCCGTCGGCGCGATCGGGTGTGTCGGCGATTCGAGTCGGCAAGGACCACGTTGACTGACCTTTGTTCTGGCGCGAGCCGTAGACCGCCGTGTCGCCTTTGTATTCGCCCTCTCCACCATAGTAGGCGATATAGAAATCGCCGTTGGCCAGTTCGGCGATGCTGGCCGGGTGTTTGTAGGTACCGCCTGGGGTCTCCGGTCCGAAGACGCGTTCGAATTTGATCTCAGCGGATACAGGAATGGCCGACCCCAGCCAGATCAAGCACATCCAACCGGTGATGATTCGGAATCTCATAAGCGTCTTTCGGAGATACAAAAAACCGCAATCCGATCGTTCGGATTGCGGTTCTATCGATCAGGTCAATTCTCGCAACAGCAAACGATCACAGGCCGGGTTCCAGGCGGACCAGGCCACCCGTCGGCTTGTCGCCGGTATCTTTACCGGTTCCAAATACAGTGATGTACAGACGACCGTCCTTGTCGAAGGCCAGCGCCGTCGGACGATCCAGGCTGATGATCTTCTTCGGCTTGACTTCGTCACCTTCGATGACCAACTCAAACAATCCGCCGTTCGCCTTGATCTCTTCAGCCCAGGCGAAGTCAGTTGCATACAGCTTGCCAGTCTTTGGGCTGTATGCCAGGCCGGTGATGTCGTTCAGGCCAGTCTTGTAATTCTTGGTCAGCTTGCCTTCCTTGTCGTACATGGTCAGGAGCGAGTCGCCGGGCATATTCACTTCGCCCATCTGGCCGACCACCAGGCTGGAACCATCGGGTGTCACCGTGATCGCCACTGGAGCGTCGGTGTTGGTCGCTTCCTTGGTGGCAATGCTGCCCGTCAGTTCGCCGGGTTTGCCATCGGCAATCTTCGACGCCACGATCCACCCCTTGGTGTCATCGCCGTTCGAGGTCACATAGATCGTGTCGTTCCAAATGACTGCGGCGTAGTAGTTGCCTTCGCCTTTGTAGTTGCCGTCAGGATTGCCCTTAATTGGGCCCAGCGAGAATTCGGTATCAGTGGCCTGACGTGGCTTGGCGGGAACTTCGTCAGCGATCTTGTAGATGCGAACAACTTCTTCGCCGTCCTTCTGGCTACCATCGGGAACGATGATGCGATCGGTGCCCCACAGCGTCACGCCCAGGGGACCGATGTTGTATTTGGGCCCCTTGCCGTATTCGTCGGTGGGAAACTTTTCGACTTCCAGCCAGATTTTGGTGGCGGTATCGGGCTTCCAGCGGAACACGCCTTGGCGCGACGAAATGAACACATGCCCCGTACCGGGATGAACAGCCACGCCAGACGGGTTATCCAAGTGATTGACCATCAGCTTGGTCGTCATCTCAGCGGGTTTGTCTTCTTTCTTTTCGTCCGCCTTGGGAGCATCCTGGGCAAACCCCAGCGGGGCGAATGCCAGCAACGCCCACAGGGCAACAGTCGGAGAAACACACAGTTGTCGCATACTCACTCCATTCAATTCAGTGCATAGAGAATTGACCACCAGATGCCAGCGCAAAAGCCAGATCTGTCACCCTATCAATCGCGCCAGATCGTACTGAACCTGCCACGGCGATTCAATTTGGGAGCAGGATTCCGTTTCGCTCGCTATTGTTTATTTTGTGTGAATGAAGATAGCAATTGACCGGCAGTACGATAGAACTGCCCGATGTCACCGAATTGATTTGCGACGCCACGACGAATTGTTCGGAAGGAGATTTGCAACGTGGATTGGGATGCCATCTGGCTGACGCTGCGATTGGCCAGTGCCACCACGTGCATTCTATTCTGCATCGGGCTGCCGCTGGCCTATTGGTTGGCCAACACGCGGTGGTCGGGTCGGGTCGTAATCGAAGCCCTGGTTACTCTGCCGATCGTCCTGCCACCAACGGTGTTAGGTTTTTATCTATTGGTGCTGATGGGCCCTCATTCTGCCGTCGGCAGCATGCTGCGCAGCGTGATGGGCGTCCGGCTACCGTTTACCTTTATTGGCATCCTGATCGGTTCCGTTCTGTTCAATCTGCCGTTCGCTGTCCGTCCGTTTGTCGCGGCGTTCAATAGCCTGGACCGGCGTTTGATTGAAGCGTCGTGGTGCCTGGGTGTCTCACGGTTGGAAACCTTTCGCCGGATCACGCTGCCCCTCTGCTGGCCGGGAATCTTCGCCGGCCTGATCCTGACGTTCGCTCACACGGTCGGAGAATTTGGCGTCGTCCTGATGCTCGGCGGTAACATTCCCGGCCGCACTCGCACGCTCGCAATTTCCATTTATGACAATGTGCAGGCACTCGACTATGCCGCCGCCGGGCAGACGTCCGCCCTGCTATTTGGGTTCTCGGTAGTCGTGTTGTGTGTCACTCAGTGGCTGAGCCGACCGGAGAGTCTTCGATGAGGGACGAACTGGTCGCCCAATTCGACAAGCGGTATCTGTCGGGAGCCGAGGTGGTCATCGACTTTCATCAGTCGTGTACCGAGACCCCTGTCACGGCACTCTTCGGTCCCTCCGGCTGCGGCAAGACGACGTTGTTGCGGTGCCTGGCTGGGTTGATTCATCCCGATCGAGGCCAGATTCGATTCCGCGACCAGACCTGGTATTCGCACGAACTGAACATCGCATTGACGCCACAGCAACGCGACATCGGTTTCCTGTTCCAGGACTACGCGCTGTTCCCGCATCTGAGTGTCGCGGACAACATCGGTTTCGGACTGCGCGATCGCACCGTACGGCCCGCTCAAGTTGCCGAGATGCTTCGTCTGTTCGATCTAGGCGGACTCGAACATCGACACCCCAAAGAAATCTCGGGCGGCCAACAGCAACGAGTCGCCCTGGCCCGAGCACTCGCGCGCCGACCACAATTGTTGTTACTCGACGAACCCTTGTCGGCACTCGACGCCCTGCTGCGAGAACAGATGCGCGGCGAACTTCGGCGAATGTTGGCCGAATTGGGCATGCCGGTGATCCTGGTGACGCACGACCGTGTCGAAGCCATCGCGCTGGCGGATCAAGTTGCGGTGATGGACGCCGGACGAATCGAGCAGATCGGTTCGGTTCACGATGTGTTCACTCGTCCGAAGAACGCAGCCCTGGCCAGACTGGTCGGCGTCGAAACGGTCGTTCGCGGCGAGATCCTCGAGTCGCACGACGGTCTGGTGATTGTGGCAGTGGGCACCGCACGCCTGCTCGCCGTTGCCCCACTGCAACCATCGCCCTTCGTCCACGTCTGCATCAAAGGAGAAGATGTCGCCTTGCAAAAAGGCGACGTCGGTTCCAGCAGCGTTCGCAATCATCTGACTGCGATCGTGCGAGCCATCACTCCCGAAGGTCCACTCGTCCGAGTCAACTTGGACTGCGGCTTCGAGCTGACCTCACTGATCACCCGCCCAGCGTGCGAGGAACTGCAACTGAAGACCGGCGACCGAATCACCGCGATGCTCAAAGCCCCAGCCATCCACCTCATTCCACGCACCCATCATTCATGATCGTGGCAATTCTCGCGACAAGAAGCGCATTCCGGAAGTAGGGTGGCGACACGCCGTCGCCGGCGCAGTCCCACCCTCTTCAAAAACATAACCAACTCATTTCGACGGTGGCCGAAATGATACCATGAATTCGTCGTTCGCGATCCACGCGACGAAGTACGGTTCGGTGGCATGCGATTCTTTCAGCCACAAAAGAAACGGCTTGTCAAACACGAATCGTCGCGGGTGCTTTGGCTCCATCGGACCGAGGTCATCCGCAATAATCGCCGCTTCGGATTCCAGGATGGCTCCGGATTCGTCCAATTGAAAGCGGACCTGTTGCAATGCCTCGTAGATACGAAGTTCGGACAGCTCACGGTTGGCGAAATTCTTGCCGACCAATTCCTTGAATGACTTGATGACTGACATCTGCAGTACGGGCACGATCAATGTTTCACCGATCTCGAGACGTGGGCGCGCATTTCCCGACGGCGTCTCAATCAGTCGTTCCTTCACCGCGGCAATCGTGTCGCGCAACGTGGTCTGCGGTTCGATTTTGGCGAGAAGGATTTCGTCCAGCTTGCCGCGAGGCGACAGCGTCATGACGAAGTCATCCGACGAACGATGGCTGATGATAGTCACTTGATCGCAAAGATTGTCATGGCGAGAGTCATCACCATCGACTCGAGCAAGACCGAAGCTCTCGACATTCGAATTGGCAAACGTCAATGGTTTGTGCAGTCGATCGAAGCTGGTTTGAAAGGGCAATCGTTTCTGCAGATAGCCATACGCAATGAATCGAGCTTCCTCGGCCGTGTCGAGAAAAAGTGGTTGCACCTTGGGAAACCGTCGGGCAAACTCCGATCGGATCCGAGGAATCACGACAGACGCCTCACCTGCGTCGGCGATATACGCGTCACGGGACAAATCGCCGATCGGGAAAGTCTGTTCGTTCAATTGATCGGCAACGGGACATTCGGTTGTGAACTGAATGGGGGCTCGTCCCACATCGTTGCGAGCGCGATCCCAGGCGATCGAAAACGTGGCGCAGTACAGCGCGTTGCGATCCGGCACGATTTGGACTTCGGTCGTTGGCCAGAAATCGGTCTGTTGCGGCTCGCCGGGAGCGGCCGAGTATTCCGCTGACTCCACGTCGAGATCGCTGCTCGGCCAGTCAACACCCGGTAGAGGCCGACCGCCGCGAATCGACAGCAGCGCGACAATCAGCTTTCGTTCAATTCGCGGAGAGATTCTTTTGACGCTCCCATCCGCCATGGCCACGCAGGTCACCGATTTGTGATTCCGACTGGCAGGATCGGCGGACAAGACCAACTCGATGGCTGCTGCACGGGTCAGGTCGTGAGGTTCCATCCACGACTCGTTCGGCTCAGACGCTTCAATCAGACTAATGGTATTGGATGAGCCGTCCGCGATGTCGGAGATCTTGACCGAGTATTGTTCGGGCCAGGCCGTTGATCGACCGACGATGGCGAAATAGTTCGTCCTGGGTGTCGACCAGAGTGAAAATCCGGGACACGTAAACACGTCGACAGGCCGTCGCGAGAACGGCAGGTTGTGTGGGCTGTTCCAGGGCTCATCGAAGCGGATTTGCGAGTACAGATCCGCATGCCCCAGGTACGGCAGCAACAACGTCCGCCAGCTATGCAGTTTCTGACCATCGCTGTCGACCGAGTATGCGGCCGGGAAACAATGGTAGTTGTCATGGTAGTTGTGCATTGCTTCCATGATCTGCTTAAGATGCTGTTTGCATTCGTGCTTGTGCGATTCGCGACGGACGGAAAGCGTGATCCAGGACGCGACGGCGATAAAGGCCAATGCGATTCCGATCTGAGGGGCGCAGCTCCAAATAGCCCTGATGACTCTCATACCGTTCCTTGTTCAATCACCGCTGAACGCACCTGACGAACCGTTTGTGCCTTTCCAACCGTCTTCGCCCACGGCCGACGCTGACGATACGCCTGCAGAACGGCAAGCAACAAGTGAAATGTCTTAAATACAAGGCGGAGACTCTTCAGCGGCGAGCGACGGGACTGTCGTGATTCGATATTTGCCCAGTCAAGGTTCGGGCGTCGCTACCGAACGTTTGGCGCTCATTCTGGAAGGCTCACCAATTCGACAAACGTGTCGCGTAAATGATAGAGTCACATGTCCGGGAAATGTCGATTTGGGTCGTTGCTGGCACATGATTCTGGCTGTCTCTGTTGAAACGGGAATGAGAAATGTCGACGGTGCGTTCTTCCATGCCACGTTGCGGCCAGAAGTCATTTCTGGCCAGTCTCTTCACACTCAGTCTGTTGGCCTTGTCGAGCGGGACAGGTTTCGCCGCCGATCCGAAGGTCTCGTTTAATCGGGACGTGGGACCGATTCTGTCCGACAAATGTTTTCAGTGTCACGGACACGATCCCGCCACTCGCAAGGCCGACTTGCGGCTGGATACTGCCGACGGTGCGTTCCTTGGCAAGACGCCGGCTGCCGTGCCTGGCAATCCGGACGACAGTCCATTGATCAAACGCATCTTCTCGTCGGACGAAACCGAAATGATGCCGCCGAAAGATTCGAATAAGACACTGACATTACAACAGAAAGAGATCCTCAAGAGGTGGATCGAACAGGGGGCGAAATACGAAAGGCACTGGTCGTTTGATCCGATTGGCAAACCAGCGGTTCCTGACGTACAGGGTTCTGCCAATCCGGTCGATGGTTTTCTGAACGCTCGACTGCAGCAACAGAACTTGAACGTTCAGCCGGAGGCCGATCCTGAGACACTGATTCGTCGCATCGCGTTCACTCTGACGGGGCTGCCACCGACAATTCGAGAAATCGATGAGTATCTGGCGGACAAGGCCGAGGGCGCTTATGAACGGATGGTGGATCGCTATCTGGCTTCGGCTCGGTATGGGGAAGAGATGGCCAAACACTGGCTGGACGTCGCACGCTATGCCGATACGCATGGTCTTCATCTCGATAATGAACGCCAGATGTGGGCCTATCGCGACTGGGTGGTCCGGGCGTTCAATCAGAACCTGCCATTCGATCAATTCACCGTCTGGCAGATCGCCGGGGACATGCTTCCCAATCCCACGACCGATCAACTGATCGCGACAGGATTCAACCGTTGCAATGTGACGACCAGCGAAGGAGGTGCCATCGCCGAAGAGTTCGTCTACCGGTACGCGGTCGAAAGAACCACGGCGGTTGCACAAGCGTGGCTGGGACTGACTGCCGGTTGCGCGGTCTGTCATGATCACAAGTATGATCCGCTAACCGCGCGCGAGTTCTATTCGCTGTACGCCTTCTTCAATAGTGCCGCAGATCCGGCGATGGATGGAAACATTAATGTCACACCACCGTTCTTGAAGTTGCCTTCGACGCCCCAGATGGGCGCCATGAACGCCGCGTCCAAAGTGGAACGCGACGCGCGCGAGTGGTTGGGGACGCTCGCCTCGAACACGGAATACGTCGACCCGTCCGAATCGAAAACAGCCCTCGAACAAAAAACCGTCCGTCAGGTACTGATTGATGACGCGTTTCCACCGGGATCGACGTCGCGCAGCACGTCACGCAACGCGATCGACTGGATTACTGATCCCCCGTTTAAGGCGGTGTCAGGCCGTCGCGTCATTCGGCAATCGTTCGGCGCCAATTACAACGATGTCGTGGAGTTCAAGCTGACGCCGATCGTCGTTCCGAATGACGCGGTATTTGAATTCTCGGTCAGGATTGAATCGACAGAAATCCCGACATCGATCGGATTCGGCCCCTCCAGTGGAAAGTCGGTGAGCTGGTCCAAAGGTGAGAATGGCTTGTCTCGAAACGGCATCAAGCAACCGGAAATCATTCCGGGGCAATGGAACAAGCTAACCGTTGCGGCGAGCGACCTGGGCTTGAAGCCGGGCGACCGCTTGAACGGATTAACGCTCAATCAGACTGGCGGGCTCGCGTATTGGGATTCGATCGTACTGGTAGGGCAGTCCGATCGTCAGACCGATCCACTCGAATCACTTTCCGCGTGGAGACGCCAACTGGGCAAATCGATTCCACCGGAGCTACCCGGCGAATTGAACGCGATCATTCAAGGCGGTCCCGAGAAGCCGTTATCCGCAGACGAAAAATCGTCGTTGCAGCGATTCTATGTCGCCGTCGTCGCTCGACCGCTGAATGAAGAAATCGGGGCGGCTCGCACGGCATGGGACGCGGCGCGAACGTCCCGGATTGTCGAGGACGAATCGGCATTTGGCACATTCATTTTTAAGGACACCGACAAGCCGCGTGATTCGTTCATCATGCTGCGCGGCCAGTACGACAAAAAGGGAGATCCCGTCGAACCGGCGGTACCTGCAGTCTTCCGGCAGATTCAGAAATCCGATCCTAACGTTCGATTGACTCGACTGGATCTCGCGCGCTGGCTGGTGGCAGCCGACAATCCATTGACGGCGCGGGTGACGGTAAATCGAATCTGGCAACAGGTCTTTGGGACCGGATTGGTCAAAACGAGCTTCGATTTTGGTGCACAGGGTGAAGTTCCCAGTCATCCCGAATTGCTCGATTGGCTGGCCGACGATTTTCGTTCGAACGCCTGGGACGTCAAACGGACGGTGAAACTGCTGGTCACATCGCAAGGGTTTAGACGCTCGTCGAAGCTGACACCGGACGTCAAAGCGGCAGACCCGGCCAATCGACTGTATGCCCGCGGTCCGCGCGTTCGATTGGATGCCGAACAGGTCAGAGACCAGGTGCTTTTCGCCAGCGGGTTGATGAATCTGACGATCGGAGGTCATGGCGTCAAATCGTATCAACCTCCCAATATCTGGGAGCCCGTGGGCTATTCGGATTCGAATACGCGGTTCTATCTTCAGGACCACGGCGACTCACTCTATCGCCGCAGCCTCTATGCATTTTTGAAACGAACGGCCCCACCGCCGTTCATGTCGAATTTCGACGCTCCTAACCGAGAACAGGTGTGCACGGTTCGCGAACGGAGCAATACACCGCTGCAGGCACTGCAACTGATGAATGACGTGCAACACTTCGAATCGGCACGTGCACTTGCTGAGCGAACTTTGTCTGAAGGTGGAACGACCCGCGAGGACCGGTTGCGGTATCTCTATCGACAGATTCTGTCCCGACCGCCTACAGCCGACGAAATCCCGATTCTTGCGGCAGCACTCCAGTCGCAATTGGACATATTTACGGCCGATCCGACTGCGGCGAGCAAGGTCGTGCAGATCGGTGAATCGAAACCAAAGCAGGTCGCACCAGAGATCGAGACAGCCGCGTGGACGATGGTTGCGAATCTGGTCTTCAACACAGACGAAGCGATCAACAGAAACTAGTGCGTGTCGCACGGACGTGTCGCGTTGAAACATGGGTTAAACGCGATGGATTTAAGCTCGCGAGACGCAGACTTAACTTGGATGCGATCTAGTGGCGTGATTGTGAATTGCTCGAACGGACTGAAGTGAACCCGTCACCGTTTTCACGCAGCGATCGATAGGAATGAACCATGAATTCTCTTTTTGACTACCAATTGGCCCTCACGCGGCGTCAGTTCTTCGGTTCAACCGGAGTCCGACTAGGCGGAGTCGCCCTTGGCATGTCAGCGATGCACGCCGTGTCCGCACAACAAGCCGGCAACCCGGAACGAATGAATAAACCCCTGCCAGGCCTGCCTCATTTTCCGCCGACGGCCCAGCATGTGATCTACCTGCACATGAACGGCGGTCCTGCGCAGATGGATACCTGGGATTACAAGCCGAAGCTGGCTGAGCACTTTGATGCCGACCTTCCCGATTCGATTCGTCGCGGACAGCGAATTACCACGATGACCAGCGGGCAATCACGTCTGCCGGTCGCTCCCTCGATCTTCAAATTCAATCAATATGGCAATTGCAGGATGTGGGCCAGCGAATTGATGTCACACACGGCTCGGTTTGCCGACGACATCGCCCTCGTAAGATCAGTGCATACCAACGCCATCAATCACGATCCGGCCTGCACGTTCGTGATGACGGGGAACGAGGTCCCCGGTCGGCCCAGCCTGGGATCATGGGTCTCCTATGGACTGGGCTGCGACAGCAACGACTTGCCGAGTTTCGTGGTCTTAACACCGACATGGTCATCGGGCGCCGCCGCACAGGCGTTGTTCACCCGCATGTGGTCGAGCGGTTTTCTGTCGAGCAAATACACCGGAGTCGCATTGCGGCACATCGGTGATCCTGTCCTGTATGTGCAGAATCCACCGGGGGTGAGTGCCCGGAACAGACGCGCCATGCTCGATTCACTCGACCAATTGAACCGTCGAACGCTGGAACAACTTGGTGACCCGGAAACTCTCACTCGGATGGCTCAATACGAAATGGCGTTTCGGATGCAGTCGAGTGTCCCGGAACTGACCGACTTCGGAAAAGAAACCGCATCGACGCTCGAACTTTACGGACCTGAAGTGCAGAAGCCGGGAACCTTCGCTGCCAGTGCGCTGCTGGCCAGACGCCTGGTCGAGCGCGGAGTCCGTACAGTCCAGATCCTGCATCGAGGATGGGACCAGCACGGAAGCCTGCCGCGCGACATCCGCTCGCAGTGCCAGGACACGGACCAGCCGATCGCAGGCCTGCTGGCTGACCTCAAGCAACGAGGCCTGCTCGACAAGACGCTGATCATCTGGGGCGGCGAATTCGGCCGCACGGTCTATTCGCAAGGAAAACTGACAAAAGACGACTACGGCCGCGATCATCATCCGCGCAACTTCTGCATGTGGCTCGCGGGCGGCGGAATCAAGGGTGGCCAGGTCTACGGTGAAACAGACGACTTCAGCTACAACGTCACCGAGAACCCGGTGCACGTCAACGACATCAACGCCACGATCCTGCATTGCCTGGGCATCGACCACGAACGCTTCACCGTCAAGTTCCAGGGCCTCGACCAACGCCTCACAGGTGTCGAAGGACCAAAAATCATCAAGGAACTTTTGAGTTAACCCGGCCGCGGGTCGGCGGGATGCGCGATTGGCCCGGGTTCAGAAGAGTGGCATCGCTCGCGCGTTGCGGGCGTCTCGCTCTGTTTCTGCGAACGTCCAGCCCTCAGTTCCTTGATACGACTTGCAGGCGGTTCGTCAGCCAGACATCGAGGTGCCCAACAAAGGCTTGCATCTCTGTGGTCGAGAATCTTCTCATCTGCCGTTCACCTCTTTTGGATTCGGATCAAACGTTCAAGACCGTGAGAAGAGGCTACGGCACATGGAATGTGCCTGCGACTTTGGCTTACTCCCTGCACGCACGGATATGGACTTCGGGGCAAAGGAGTCAGAAGACACGACTTAGTCGAGGGGGCCAAAGTTCGTGGCACACGGGGACTTTATGGCAAACGGAGCAGAAGTCTGGAACAGGGGAGTCGACGAGGCGGGCGCCGCATCTTCCGGTTGTGAAACATCGTGCTCAAGGCCTTCACGAAAGGGTTCGGTGCGCCTTCCAGCCGTTTTCCATTGCCTGGCAGATCCCACTGGACGTCATACGCCCGGATTGCGAAAGTATAGGCGGCTTGCGATAGGCCATTGGTTCCTGCCTTTTTGGAATGCAGAGATGTCAGCATCGACAACACCGTCGTCCGGACCTATGCGCCGCCGCGTGCGCTGGGCCATCTGCATCACTCTGCTGGTCTGTAGCATCCTGGGTCTCACCGCGTTTGCTCAAATACGCCGGCCTCAAAAGACGGAAGTCTGGGGCTACAAGCTCGTCGCCACCTATCCTCATGACCCGGCCGCATTCACTCAGGGTTTGGTGTTTACAGGCGGGCATCTGTACGAAGGAACCGGAAAGAAAGGTGAATCGTCCCTGCGACAGGTCGATCTAACGACCGGAAAGGTCGAAAAGTTCGTGCCGCTCAACGAACACTACTTCGGCGAAGGAATTACTGTTCTTGGAAATCGCGTCTACCAATTGACGTGGCAAAATCGAATCGGCGTCGTCTTCGATCTGGAAACGTTCAATGTCGAGAAAACGTTTCAATACACCGGCGAGGGCTGGGGGCTGACGACGGACGGAACGAACCTTCTCATGAGCGACGGTTCGGCAAACATCCGGTTCCTCGATCCGAAAACGTTTCAGGTTGTCAAACGCATCACAGCCAAAACACCTCAAGGCAAGGTCGACAAGTTGAACGAACTCGAATTCGTCAAAGGCGAAATCTGGGCCAATGTCTGGTACGAAGACAAGATCGTCCGCATTTCGCCCGAAAACGGCGAGGTGCTCGGTTGGATCGACTTGAGCAACCTGTATCCTCGAGGCCAACGCCGGACCGACGAAGACGTACTGAACGGGATCGCGTACGACGCTGAAAACGATCGCCTATTCGTCACGGGAAAGAACTGGCCGCAATTATTCGAAATCAAGACCGTGACCCGGCCGCGGGTCGGCGGGATGCGCGATTGAGTTGGGTTCAGAATAGCTATGTCGTTCGCGCGTTGTCGGCTGCCCCAGCCACAAGAACTAGTACATTGTCAAACCTTGTTTTTGGGGTCGTGTGACACTGGCTTCGCCAATGATCTTCTATTTCCGCTTCGACTTAAGAGCACTGGCAGAGCCAGATGGAGCGCACGAAGTTTTGGCCGCGACGATGCACTCGTCGTTTTTTCTCGCCTGAACCCTGATGCCCTTCTCGCGATCAACTTTCGCAACCCCATCCCGCGACGCGAACCCGCGGCCGAAGGCGGCAGGGAAGAAGAGGAGTTCTTCTGTTCGGTCCACATCGCGCGAACAACTTGCCTATTCGTAACCCATCACGCGACGCGAACCCCGCCGACCCGCGGCCGGGTCTTTTGTGGAACGCGCGTTGCATTGTGTGCGAGCGACCCGGCGCAGACGGCGGGTTTTGCTCAGGAAGTCCTGCATTTCACGGGGTAGACGACATTGTCGACCGAGACATTTCTCCACAATCGCGTTTCCGTTTGGCAACGATTCGGCGTGGTCGGAATGATCGCGGCTTTCGTCGTCATCGGTGCGTTACGGCTGAACGACTGCGATTTGTTCAATCCGGACAGTCCCCGTTACGTCATTTACTCGCAGTCCATCGTGAACTTTGGCGAGTACCGTGCCATCGATTTACCCGGTGCACCGGTTTACACATGGCGGCCGCCTGGTTTGTCTTTGCTACTGACCCCCGCACAGGCCATTCGTCCCTACGACACGGTTGCCGCCAAGATCGTCATTCTGATCACTGCAGCTTTGTTGCTGTGGTCTCTGTACCAACTGACGACTGTTCATTGTGGATCCTGGTGGGCGATCATCGTCGTGGGGTTGATCACAACGAATCCAGGCTTTTTAGTCTTGTCGACGGAGGTCCTTTCGGAGATCCCGTACACGCTCTTAACGCTGGTGGTTTTGGCACTCCTGTGCCGGTCGGCTTCAGCGGCGGACAGTGAAGACGATCTGCCGATTTGTCCGACCGGCGGTTGGGCCGCATTTGGACTCGCGATCATCGCTCTCACATTCCTGCCTTGGATTCGCACGGCGGGTGTCGCGCTGGTCGTTGCGGTTGGCCTCTGGAGTGTGACTTCACGCCCGCGTTGGAAGTGGCTGACTGCGGTGATAGTCGCGAGTCTCGGGTTGGGGGCACTCGCCTGGCGAAACCACTTGGCGGACGGAGAGAATTATGCCGGGTCGCTGGTCGGCCGGTTCCGCGAGCGCGGACTGATCGCAATGGCTCAATCGGGATCCGAAACGATTTCGTTCTATATCATGGAAGTCCCCAATCTGCTGTTGCCCGGATTGAGCGCCGATCGTCCCTGGTATGCTCCACTCACTGTCAATGTCCTGCCAAGTTTCAATCTGCCGTATGCGGTAACAGCTACGCTGGCAACAATTCTGGTTTGCCTGAGTGTCCTGGGCATGTGGCAACGACGATCGGCGGGTGGATCGCTGGTCCTGCTGTACCTGCTGATCTATTCCGCCTGCTTGGTCGTCTGGCCGTGGCGGCATGAACGATTCTTGTGGCCGCTCGCACCCGTACTGTTGGCCTTCGTGCCTGCCGGGATCAATGCGATCGTCCGAGCGCTACCTCAACTCGAGCGAGATCTCTCCATCTGCGCGGCAATATCCTTGCTGGCACTCTGCGGGTGGCAAGGCGTGACTTGCGAACAACTGGTGCGAGAAAACCAAGCGTTCGTCGGCAATCGAGCAGACTTTTACGGGTCGCACCTGCCAACGTTTTATTTCAGCAACTGGCGGCGAGCTGGCGAGTGGCTGAATCGCAATTCCGCCCCGACCGACCGCATCCTGACGTGGCACGCCGCTGTTGGCACGACATCGCGCCGATTCCAGAAACGTGTCGCGTTTGAAGCGACGCCACCGGACAAACTGCGGCAGCAGATCGAAGCCTTTTCCGCTCGTTACCTGGTTATCCCTGCCGGGCAGTTCGGCGATGGATTCGGCTGGCAGCAATTGGCCGCAGATCCCGTCTATCGATTCAACATTGTGTACTTCGAACAAGATGTCGCGATTCTTGAAATCACGCCCAATCGCACAGGGGAAGTTTCAAAGACGACCTATTCTGATTGGCTGCAGGCGCAGGTCCGCGCCGCAGACGAAGCATGCAAGCGATACCCCAAACGGATCGATCTGGCGATTCGCCGCGCAAGTCTATTGCGCGAATCAGGCCGTGAAGTTGAGGCGATCGAGCAGTTACGCGCGTTGATCGATGCCGGAAATGTGACAGTCCGTGCGGCGTCCGACTTGGGATGGGCACTGTTCGAGACGGGCCAATATACCGACGCCGCCAAATACCTGGATCTGGCTCGGACACTGCCCAATGCTGAATCGATCGCAGGAACGTTGACCAAAGGTGCGGAGATCGCGATCCAAAGGTCCGAGGAAACGCCTGCACAACGGGCCGAACGCGATGCCGATCGCCAGTTGAGTATGACGAAAGCTCTACTCAACAATTTAAAATTGGCCGATGCCGAACGCCGACTCGATCAATTCCTGATAGCCCATCCAGATCAAGCGGAAGCCTTGTATTTGCGCGGGCGATTGCACTACCTGTGTGGTAATCTTCCGTCAGCGCAGGCCTGTTACGAACACGCCACTGCTCTCGCCAGTGGCGACGCACAGGCCGCATTGAACGTGCTGCGTCTTGACCGTGCGATAAGGTCCAACATTTCGTCGACGATCACATCGCAGAACGGTGAAACGAACTTCGATCCCGCCGATCCCCGGACACACTTCGATTTTGCCGAACTGCTGACGGAACAGGGATGGTCCGGTCGAGCGCTGGATGTCCTGGAAAAGGGACTGCAAAAGTTCCCTGACGATCCGACGATCAAGCGACGCCTGGCCGATGCCTATCGCCGATTCGCACGAGCTGATCTGGCCGTACCGATCTACGAATCGCTGCTGGCCGACAACCCTGGCGATGTAGATCTGTCGCAGGGTCTGAATGCCGCGCTTGCCGCGATGCGCGTACCCTTGATGGGCCCGATCGAAGCCCAGGAGCCTTCACAGGCCGCACAGCGTTAGCAGGCGGATTGCAGAAGCTTGCATCCGTAGACGATTCATGCGAGGGTGTCGATCTTCTCTCATGCTTTGTGCTGTCGTCTGTCAATTGCCGAGTCTTTACTCAATGCCGTCTTCGCATCTGATCGATCTGGCGGTTCTTGCGATTTATCTTGTGGGAATCGTTGGATTCGGAAGCTGGTTCGCCTGGAAAAGTAACTCGGCCGAACAGTTCATGTCGGCTGGACGCGCTCTGCCAGGCTGGGCCGTCGGCATGTCGATTGTCGGTTCGTACATCAGCAGCATCAGCTTCATCGCGAACCCCGGCAAGGCTTATGGCAGCGACTGGAATGCGTTCGTCTTCGCTCTGTCGATGCCACTGGCGGCGTGGATCTCGGTCAAGTACTTCGTGCCGTTCTACCGCCGAACGGGGCACATCTCTGCCTACGAACATTTTGAGGCGCGCTTTGGTCCCTGGGCCCGAACCTATGGCGTTGTTTGCTTCCTGCTGACCCAATTGTTTCGATTGGGAATGATCTTGTACATGTTGTCGCTGGCGTTGGCGCCGCTGGTCGGATTGAACGTGTCGACCATCATCATCATCACGGGAATCGCAATCACCATTTACCCCTTGTTTGGCGGAACAGAAGGCGTCATCTGGACCGGCGTTGTGCAATCGGTCGTTTTGGTCGGAGGCGTGGTGGTCTGCCTGATCGCGGTCATCGCCGAAATTCAAGGCGGCTTCGGTGAACTGTTTCTGGTCGCCGCCGAGCATCAGAAGTTCAGCCTGGGTCACCTGGTCGATCCGGATCCCAATGATTCGTTGCTCGACGGACTGCAATTTCAGATCTCGACATCAACGTTCTGGGTGGTGCTGGTTTTCGGATTGGTGACTCACCTGCAGAACTTCGGTATCGATCAAGGTTACATCCAGCGGTATGCCACTGCGAAATCGGATGCCGACGCAGGTCGTAGCGTTTGGCTCGGTGGCATGGGATTCATTCCGCTGAGTGCAGCGTTCTTTTTCATCGGTACAGCGCTGTGGGTGCTCTATTCACAACGGCTTGAGGCGCTTCCAGAAGGCCTGAAATCGGACCAGGTCTTTCCATATTTTATTGGGACCGAGTTACCGCCCGGAGTGATGGGATTGGTGCTCGCGGCCATCTTTTCGGCTGCCATGGATTCGAATTTGAACTGCTGCGCAACTCTATACCTCTGTGACATTCACCGTCGCTACTTCCGACCACAGGCAAGCGACCGAGAATCGATGCGGGTCCTGCATCTGTCGACGCTGCTGATGGGCGCTGCCAGTATCGTGGCGGCGCTCGCAACCATGCACGTCAAGTCGGCCCTCGACGCGTGGTGGCGACTGACAGGAATCTGCAGCGGTGGACTGCTGGGCCTGTTTTTGCTCGGAATCATGTCGCGTCGAGCGACCTCTCGACACGCCGCGACGGGTGTCATTGCTGGCCTGGTCGTGATCGCCTGGATGACGCTCTCGCCCCAGTGGAGCAAGGAACTTACTGCGTACAATCTGAATTGGCTGGCCAGTCCATTCCACGACAATCTGATTATCGTCGTTGGAACATTGACGATTTTGCTGGTTGGATTGGCAGTAAGCCGTCTTGCTGTACCGCAAAGTCACGATACGAGGCCGACTTCCGATGCAGAATCTCTAACATGACAGGTTCGTGCAGCGTGAAAATCAACAAAAGTCGATAGACTATGACCCGACCGCAGGTCGGCGGGGTTCGCGTCGCGTGAAGGGTTACGAATAGGTCCGTCGCTCGTGCGTCGAACGCACCCTCCCGTCTCCAACGCGAAAGCGACGCACCTATTCTAAACCAACTCAATCGCGAACCCCGCCGACCTGCGGTCGGGTCCGATCGAGTTGCCTCCCGAATGGATCGTCATCGAATCGTCCTTACATTTTTTGCGAGGTACCACGACCAATGCCAGCTCTCCTTCAACCGATTCGAGGAATCGTTCCACCGCTGGTGACACCTTTGACCAGCCGCGATCAACTGGATCATGCCGGACTGCAGCGTCTGATCGAGTATCAAATCGACGCCGGAGTCGCGGGGCTGTTCATGCTGGGCAGCACGGGCGAGGCCCCCAGCCTGAGCTATCGATTGCGTTACGAGTTGGTGGAAAAGACATGTGAACTGGTTGCGGGTCGTGTTCCCATTCTGGTCGGCGTCACCGACACGTCGCTTGATGAAGCGATCGAGTTCACCAACTTTTCGAAGAGCGCGGGCGCGACTGCCATCGTTGCCGCAGCCCCTTACTACTATTCGGTCGGACAACTCGAAGTTCGCGATTTCCTCTGGAAGCTGGCGGACGAATCGACCTTGCCGATGTTCGCCTACAACATTCCGCCTTGCGTCAAACTGTCCCTGTCGTTCGACTCGTTCGAATACTTGTCGCGACATCCAAATGTGTGTGGATTGAAAGATAGCGCGGGTGACATTGTCGCGTTTGGAGAATTGCTGAAACTGCGGTCGGCTCGACCTGACTGGACCATTCTCGTTGGCTACGAGAGCCTGACCGCTCAATCGGTACTGATGGGTGGTGATGGTGGCGTGACGGGCGGCGCCAATCTGTGCCCAAATCTGTTCGTCGATATCTTTAATGCCGCCGATCGGAACGACCGACAAGAGATCGATCGCCTGCAGGCCGACGTCGACTACTTGCAGCAGCTGTATTCAATCGCCGGAACCGGCGCGGTTGGCTATTTCACGGGCGTCAAAGTGGCCATGGGGATTGCGGGCATCTGCTCCGGGTATCTCGCGCCGCCATTCCTGCCCGCCGACGAAGCCACGCGAACAAAAATCGAAGCGTTCGTGAACACGCTGGATCTGGGATCGATTCACACGCCGGCTCGAAATGGCTTGGTTGGCCAGTAGCACCGTACTCCGAAGATCGACTCAGGCTCAGGATCGTTTGAAGTCCGCGATGACAACTCATCGAATCAATCTCCGCGGCCCATGGGACTATCAGTTCGATGGCAACCTGTCGGGCACAGAAGCGATGCCGCGCGAGTGGCGTGCGTTGTTTGGGGACCGCGCGGGAACAGCGACGTTCCGACGAAAGTTCCATCGGCCAACGAATCTTGATCCGCACGAGCGCGTCCTGATCGTCTTCACCGAAGTCGGTGGTTCAGGACGCGTGTCGATCAACGGCAAACAAGTGGATGAGTTCTCTGCCGAAGGAGAACTCGTTGAAATCGAGATCACTGCGTTCCTGAAGCCATTTAATGAATTGGCTGTCGAACTGAAGTTCGATCCGCACTTCGACGCACATCAACGGGGCGGACTGTACGGGGTGACGGCACTCGAAATCCGTAGCGATTGAGCGATACGACGTTATTGCTAACGACGCTCGAGCACCTGGGCCGCCCAGACAGCCAGCTTTTCGCGAAAGATCTTCGAGTTATGCCGGATGTCGACCGGAAACTTCTGGTGAAACAGGAATGTCTCAATCGGACGCGTGTGATCAAAACGGGTCCCAATAGCCTGTAGTTCGGCGATCAGTTCATGGTCGTCAAGGTGTCGCGATGCCGCGACCGTATTCTCCGATTCACGTTCGACACACAACACCGGCTGGACCTGACCATTCTTGAGCACGCCAACAAGCGCCGTTCGAAAGATCGCTGGATGAGTGTTGAAAACACCTTCGACTGGGTCCGTAAAATAGGTTCGGTCAGCCGTCACGACTCGATGAGATTTGCGTCCACAGAACCACAATCGTCCGTGTTCATCCACATAGCCAACATCACCCATTCGGTGACGCATTCGGCCGCTCGCATCGTCGTGGATTTTTGCTAGCGATGTTAAATCAGGACGGTTGAAGTACGACTGAGTCACCATCGGTCCGTGCACGATGATTTCGCCAATCTCGCCTCGTGGTAGAAGGAGGTCATCGCTCCACTTCGCAATCGGTTCATCCGTAATCCGAATGATGTTCACTTCGATGCCGCACACCGGACGACCGACACACGTTCCCGCGCCCTTCGCAGTAAGATCTCTCGTTTCCCCCAGAATCTCCTCGCTGCCGATCACCGCAACAGGAAGCGATTCGGTGGCTCCGTAGGGCGTAAAGACCTGTACTCCGTCGCCCAATAAGCGCGTGAATCGCTCGAGGATCAGCGGCGACACGGGAGCCCCGGCTGACAGCACTCGTCGCAGAGATGTCCAGCGAGGGATTGCGCGCAATTTGTTTGGGTCATTGGCCGCACTCGTTGAGTCTGCCTGAGGGAACAAGCGACGCCCAACGCGGTTCAACAATGCGGGTGAGCCAAACAGGTTGTTAATCGCAAACTGCTTGACAGGCGTTTCGATTTCGTTTGGATCGACCAATGCTGGCCGCGTGAAGTCCATTCGTGGCACGACGGCCGTCATTCCCAATGCGGGTGCGAACAATGCGAATAGGGGAAATGTGCACAGATCGATTTCGCCGGGTTGAATTTGAAAAGCCTGTTTCAAGGCGGCAACTTGCGCCGTGAAGTTGCCGTGCGAATAGACAGCTCCTTTGGGAACGCCCGTGCTACCGCTGGTAAACAGGATCGCCGCCGTCTGATCATCAGAGACCGCTGGGGACTGCCAATGTCGTTTCGTGTCATTTGCTGTTTGCCGATCGCGGCCGCGATCGACGACGTTCTTTAATCCCCAACCACCCCAGAACAGTCGACGGCCAACAGTGACTGTCTGTTTGATCCACGGCCGAGCCCAGCCAAATAACACACGTGCCACGTGCGCCTTCGTGACGCCAACGAATCCGGCGGGCTGCGCTTCGGCCAAACACTTGCCCAGATTCTTGATCCCCATACCGGGATCCACCAGCACGGGAATCGCCCCCACCTTGAACAATGCGAACGTCAACGCGAAGAACTCGAGCGACGGCGGGACCATCAGGACCGTCTTCATGCCGGGGCCAATACCAATCTCGTCGAGTCCCGCCGCCAGCCAATCGCTTTCGTCATCCAGTTGCCGATAGGTCCGACTGACGTATTGATTGCGCCCCGACGCTTTGCGGCCAACAGGAAAATGCACCGCAACTTGAGTCGGATGGAGCGACGCCATCTCTTTCAGATGCGATGCGATATTGGCGGTCGGCATCGAAGACTTTCAATTCGAGACGGCCTGAGCTAATCCAGACCGGTCAGCGAGTTGCGAAATGTGCTCGCCAACCGGTCGCCGTCCGCTGCTTTTTACTGCGCGTCTCCGTTGGATTTCTCGTCTGGAGCAGGCGTTTCGTTTGCTTCCGGCGCCGCGTCCTTCGCGACAGCGGGCGGAATGTCATCGACAACCAGATCTGCTGGAATGCAGGCCATACTGACCAGTTTATCGCTTTCCTCCAGTCGGATCACTCGAACACCCTGGGTATTGCGACCAATCTCGCTGACGTCGCCCGCGCGGATGCGCTGGATCTTGCCAGTGGCGGTGACCATCAAGACTTCGTCCTGGTCGGTGACGGCCAGAATTTTGACGGCGCTACCGTTTCGGGTGGTTGTCTTGATGTCCTTGATCCCCTTCCCGCCGCGTTTCTGTCGCCGATATTGATTCGATGATGTCACCGCATCATCACCACTCTCGACGTCTTCCGCTTCGTCCGAGCCGTTTTCATCCTCTGCGGATTCGTCTTCGACGGCGGCCACTTCTTCCTCGGTTTCACCTTCCTGAACTGGTGCTTCAGTGTCGCCTTCAGCGGCAACGCCACCGACACCGATCGGTGTCCGTTTGCCGTAGCCATTTTCGCAGACGGTTAGCAGACTCATCGCGGGATCGGCCAGAATCATGCCGATCACGACATCGTCTTTTTTCAGTTTGATGCCCCGAACGCCTGTTGTGTCGCGACCCATGCTGCGTGCGTCGGACTGAGCGAAGCGGATCGCCATTCCGCCCTTGGTGCCCAGCAGTACGTCGTCACTCGGTCCCACGTTTAGGACTTCGATCAGTTCGTCATTATCACGCAAGTTGATGGCGATAATGCCGCCCTTCGTCGGACGCTTGTAAGCCGACAGTGGCGTCTTCTTCACCAGGCCGTTTTTCGTGGCCATGATCAGGAATCGCTTTTCGTCGAATTCGCGGACAGCGACACAACTGCTGATCTTGTCGCCATCCGGCAGTGCGAGCAGGTTCACGAGTGCTCTGCCCTTGCTGGTGCGGTTCTGCAGTGGCAGGTTGTAGACCTTTTCCCACAGCACCTTACCCTTGTCGGTGAAGAACAACAGCCAGTCGTGCGTACTCGCCACGAATAGGTGTTCAATTGCGTCTTCGTCATCGGCCTTCGCTCCGATGATCCCTTTGCCACCTCGATTCTGGGCCTGATAGGTGTTCAGTGGCATGCGCTTGATGTAACCGCGCTGCGAAAGCGTCACGACCATCGGCTCTTCGGCGATCAGATCTTCCTGATTGATGCCGCTCAGTTCGAGGTCGCTGACTTCCGTACGACGTTTGTTGCCGTACTTGGTCTTCATGTGCAGCATGTCTTCGCGAACAACCGCGAGGATATGAGCTTCGTCCGACAACAGGTGCAGGAAGCCCTTGATGTCTTCCAGCAGCTTCGAATGCTCGTCGCGCAGCTTTTCACGTTCGAGATTCGCCAGCGAACCCAATTGCATCGAGACGATGGCTTCCGCCTGGTTGGCCGACAACGAGTAGTTAGGTTTGTCACCAACTTCGGCCTGGTACATGGCGAAGCCATCGTCACCCAGTGCGCGTTTGACCAGCGGTGCAGGAACCTGAATCTGCTGCAACCGGTCTTTCGCTTCGGCACGGCTGGCCGAATTGCGGATCGTCGAGATCACTTCGTCGAGGTTGATTTGCGAGATCAACAGGCCTTCGACCGTATGTTTGCGTTTACGAGCTTCTCCCAGCAGGAATTCCGTACGGCGGCGAATGACAGTCACTCGATGCCGCAAGAACTCCATCAGCATTTCTTTGAGCGACAACAATCGCGGGCGATTGCCGACCAGAGCCAGCATGATGATGCTGACGGTGGATTGCAGTGGCGAGAACTGGAACAGTTGGTTCAGCACCACTTCCTTGTCTTCGCCGCGTTTGACCGCGATGTGCAATCGAGTTTGCCAGGCAGGCAACGTACGGTCGGTCAGGTCGGTGACCCGCGCGATGCCTTTGATCCGCTCGTCTTTGATCAGCGATTCGATCTTTTCGCGAATCCGGTCACGAGTTTCGAGATACGGAATCTCGGTGACTTCAATGATGTCCGTATTCTTTTCGGTGACGAACCGCGTCTTGGCGCGCAGAATAATTGTCGATCGCCCCGTCATGTAGGCTTGGCGAATCCCCAGCCGTCCGCAGATGACGCCGCCGGTTGGAAAATCGGGACCGGACATGCATTCCAGCAAATCGTCCAGCGTGCTGTCTGGATCATCGATCAGGCGCACCACCGCGTCGCACACTTCGCTCAGGTTGTGTGGCGGAACGCTCGTCGCCATCCCGACCGCGATTCCATTGGAACCGTTCACAATCAGGTTCGGAAACCGCGACGGCAACACCACCGGTTCGCGATTACGCTGATCGTAGGTCAGAACGTAGTCGACCGTATCCAGCTTGATGTCAGAGAGCATCTCGGAAGCGACGGCGGACAGGCGTGCTTCGGTGTATCGCATGGCCGCGGGCGGCATGCCGGCCAGCGAACCAAAATTGCCCTGCTTGTCGATCAGAACTTCGCGAGCGTTCCAGTTCTGAGCCATACGAACCAAGGTGGGATAGATCGATCCGTCGCCATGCGGGTGGTAATTACCACTGGTGTCACCGCAAATCTTGGCGCATTTGACGCGCCCCGAATTGGGACCTAGACTCAGATCGTTCATCGCGACCAGAATGCGTCGTTGCGAGGGCTTCAGCCCGTCACGAACATCCGGCAAGGCGCGGCTGATGATGACCGACATCGCGTACGTGACGTAGCTGGTCCGCATCTCGTCCTGGATGGCGATATCTTTGACACGTTCGGCATTGCCGTTCTGGGCATTCGGGTCGACAGGCTGATCTGAGCCGTCGGCAGTTCCATCACCACTAGCCAATCGAAGACTCCTTCAAGGACGCACCCACCGCGCAACTCGCTTGAAACCGCCAAGCGAAGGGTGACAAAAGCTGCGTTCCTGCGGGGATTTGAGGCCGCAAAAAGCGGTCTGAATCGAACCATTTCACCAACCGGTAATCATACCCCAAAGGGACGGATTTCTCAACGGATCAAGGCTGTCGAAAACGCCACTAAACTCGCGAAAATAAGGGATTTCCGATCGCGAGCGGCCTATTCCTTGGCGCGCGAAATTCCGCGTCGCAAATTCTCACGCAACTCGTCCAGAGATGCTGCCGTTCCGGTGAACCGCTCGAACTGGGCGGCGGCCTGACGGATGAACATCTCGACCCCGGTGACGGTCGCACAACCGCGCGTCTGCGAGTTCTTGATCAACAGCGTATTCTCAGGAGTGTAAATCGTATCAAAGACGATCATCCCCTCACGCAGCCAGTTATCCTGGAACGGCGTCTCGTCCATGTTGGGCGTCATCCCCACCGGCGTGCAGTTGATCAGAATATCGGCGTATTCCGACCCGCGATTTTCCCAAGTCACGTGGCGGCAATTCAATTCCTCCGCCAGAGCCTTCGCTTTGGCCGACGTACGGCTGGTGATGACCAAAGCACCGCTTGAACGGACAATTCCCATTGCGATGGCCCGGGCCGCCCCTCCCGCACCAAGCAACAACACTCGTTTGCCTTCCAGCGTATCTCCTGATTTCAGTCCCAGCTTCAGACTGTCGAGTGCCGCTTCGTAATCCGTATTGGACGCTTGCCATTGACCGTTGGCACCGCGATGCACCGTATTTGCCGCTCCGATCTGACGCGTGACCTCATCGCAATTGTCAAAGGTTTCGAGTACCAGTTCCTTGTGGGGAATGGTAACGCTGAGTCCACTAAAGCCGATTGAATCCAGATCGGCCAGGCCTTTGGCCAACTGATCGCGCGCGACGCGAATCGGCACGTAGACGCCGTTAAACTTGCGGCTCCGCATCAGGCGGTTGTGCAACAGGGGACTTAGACTGTGTCCAATCGGATCGCCGATCACACCAAACAATTTCGTGCCAGCGTTGATCGATTCGTAGTTATACAGATCCTTCATATCTTGAAACGAGATCTGACCGGGTGCCACTTCACGGTCGGGACTGAACGCACCGTAAGAAAAAGGTGCACCCAGTTTCGCGCAGGCGATCCGACTCCAGATACCAAAATCGCCCATACAGAAGGCGACCGTTGGAACCTTGGCATTGTCAACCAGTTTCAGCAGACGCACGCAATCGCTGGGTGAATTGGCCAGCGTGACGACCTTGATGATGTCCGGCTTCATCGACGTCATTTCAGCCCAAACCTCTTCGATGTGGTCTGGCGTGCCGTTGAAGTCGTGATGGCTGATGATCCGCTTGGTCTTACCGTACCGTGGAATGGATTTGGCGATGTCGTCTTCCAGATCGACATAATCTGCTCCCGAAATGATCGCCGTTCGCAGGATGCGCTGCCGATCTTCTTCTGATCCACGCCAACGACCGCCATCTTGAGCACGGCGGCAGGTGACAATCACCGGAGTCGGACGATCTTTCAGCAATCGGGGAACATCGGGATTGCGCGCCAGCCAGTCGACGCGCAACTCGACCAATTGTGCTCCGCGTTCGGCCAAAGCTTGGTGCTCAGCAATCATCATCCGATGACGAGTGCGGGCGATGGAGACACAAATCATTTCAACCGAAATCCCGAAGGTGCTTTTTCACTTAAATTTCACGAATCTATTCTGTATTCCAACCATCCGCCTCTCGGCAACTCGACTCTTCGAGATTTCAGACAATTTCCTGGAGCGGATCAATTGTGATTTTTTTGTCCTGCGAGCCTAATCCATAGCGTCTAGCCTAAGTTCCAACACGACGCGTCCGTCAGACACGCACTAACCCAGACGCCCGAACTGGCGATCAAGTTCGGCTCGACTGAGCGAAAGTGCCGTCGGACGTCCATGAGGGCAATGATGCGCATCATCGACCAGGTGCCGCTGCAGCAGCAGACTTTCGATTTCTTCCTGCGACAGCCGTTGCCCGGCTTTCACCGCCGCCTTACATGACATCATATGCAACAATTCGTCCAGAAGATCACGCCGAGCCGACGACTGGACACCGGTCGCTCCACCTTCTTCCAGCTTGCCGATCAATTCATTGATCAATTCCCGCAGATCAACCTTCCGCAGCATCGCTGGATAGCGATTCACGATGACGGTTCCGTTACCAAAATCTTCGACCCCCAGTCCGGCGCGTGACAGGACCTCGGACTGTTCCAGCAGAATCGACGCCTGCCGCGAAGTGACTTCGACCGATTGCGGCACGAGCAAACGTTGAGATTCCACGGTGCCCGCCAGCACGCGCGTCCGCAAGTGTTCGTACATGATCCGTTCATGCAGCGCGTGCTGATCAATGACGGTGACGCCGTCTGCTGTCTCAACAATCAGGTAACAGTCGTGCACCTGCATCGCACGAAACGCGGGGCCATGCGTGGCCTTGGAAATCGGTGACGCTTCGATCGGAGCCGGAATCGTTTCTGCAATTGGCTGGGTGATCGGCGCAATCTGACACGACGATTGAGCGTCGTCGATCGATTCGACCGCAGCGGAGTTGCCGACATCGATTTGCGCTTCATCAACACAGGTGACGCGGTCTTGTCCTTCATTGATGCGTCCAATTCGCCAAGGCTCGGCTAACGGTGAGACCGCCGCGAACGTGCGAGTTGCCGGCATCACCGACGTCGCGGCTTCAGTCGTTGAGCCGAAGCCACTCGTGCGGCTGATCCGTTCAGTTGCCCAGGTTGAAAACTCGTCCTGCAATTCTCGCTGTTGCTCCACAGTGCGCGGTTTGGGCTCGACGAAGCCGCTCAACATACCCCCGGTGCCAGTTGCGGTGGTCGGCACGCGCAGTTCACTCTGCAGATCCATGCTCAGGAATTTCGAACGGATCATCGACAGCAATTGCCGGAACAACTGCTGCGAATCTTGGAATCGCACTTCGACCTTAGTCGGATGAACATTCACATCGACACGATCTGGCGGAAGTTCAATGAACAGAAAGGCCATCGGTTGCCGTCCCACCATGAGCAGTCCGCGATAGCCTTCGGTCAATGCGTGCAGCAACGACCGGTCGGTGATCCAACGGCCATTCAAAAAGAGGTACTGCATCTTCCGTGTCGTCTTCGACGTATTGGGGTGGCCGACATAGCCCCACATACGAATCCCGCCCTGCGTCGAATCGACCACAATCAAATCGTCCGTCACGTCCTTGCCGAAGAACAATTGCAGTCGATCCAGGGCACTCGACGAACCCGGCAGTTCCATGACCAGCTTGTCATTATGACGCAACACCATATGCAAACGTGGATTCGCCAAGGCAACTCGCGTGAATTGTTCGCTGATGTGACCAAACTCGGTCGACATCGTCTTGAGGAATTTGCGCCGGACGGGCGTGTTTTCAAACAAGTTTCGAACTTCGATCTGTGTTCCCTGAGGGCATCCGCACTCACGAGGCGGCACGAGTTCGCCCAGATTGACGACGAGTTCACTGCCGTGTGACCGATCATGCTGCCGCGACCTGATTCGCAATCGGCTGACCTCGGCAACTGAAGCGAGAGCCTCGCCGCGGAAACCCATCGTCTGCACACCGAACAGATCGTCTGCGTTGCGGATCTTGCTGGTCGCGTGCGATGCAACGGCCAGCAATAAATCGTCTGGATGGATCCCCTCACCGTCATCGACGATGCGAATCAATTCGCTGCCGCCGGCGACAATGTCAACTTCGATGCGCGTGGAAAGTGCGTCGACGCTGTTTTCGAGCAGTTCCTTGATGACACTGGCCGGCCGCTCAATGACCTCACCCGCGGCGATCTTGTTGATGACGCTGGGAGAAAGTTGCTGAATTCGAGACATTGAGACCAACCGATTCCCTGGAAAAATACCGCACTGATTTCGCGATCGCCGCCTTGCGAATGACGACTTCTCGATCAAGGCGGTCAAAAGACAAACAAGAACTCGTTCGAGTTCAATAAAGCCCGACACAGAGCCGCCAATCCATGTTCATGCACCAGTTCCGCGGCATCCTGTACTTCGTCTGTGGTTGGCTTCCGCTGAAAGGCCAGTTGCCAGGCGAGTGTCACCTGTGCTGTCACGTCAGTTTCAGCAGCCAGTTGAATACGCGAGGCAAACTGCGAAGCCTGTTGAGTTCCAAACGAGCTGTTCAAAAGATTCAGAGCTTGCAGCGCCGTGATCGATGACGTTCGTTTGGGTGTGATCTGTCCGGCGTCAGGACAATCAAACTGTCCGAAAACCTCGTCCAACTGCATGCGCGGCTTCGACTGATAAACCATCCGTCGCCATTCACTCGGTCCAAAATCGCGTTTGGAGGTATACACCTTCACATAGTTCGTGTTCGGTTCGAAGAGGTCAAATCCCACCCCATACATCCGGTCGTCCAAGTTTCCGCTGACCGCGAGAATCGCATCGCGCAAGGGTTCGGCTTCCAGGCGCCGAGGAGCATAGCGCCACAACAACCGATTTCCCGCGTCGATCTCCATGCCGTCAGGTCGGGAATCGCTCGATTGACGATAGGTGGCTGATGTGACAAGCATTCGATGCAATCGTTTTGGCCCTGCACCTTGCCGCGTTTCACTGGCAAGCCAATCGAGCAAGGCGGGATGCGACGGGACACCACCGTTGCGTCCGAAATCGCTGGGCGTGGTGACCAGTCCTTGACCAAAGTGGAAATGCCACAACCGGTTGACCATGACGCGCATGGTTAATGGATGCCTGTCCGAGATGACCCAATTTGCCAGCGCCGCTCTGCGGTCGACTTCGGGCGCATCCAAAGGCAGCTCCCAGCGAACGCCGAACGCATGCAGACTGGCGGGGGGCGTTGATTCCTTCGGCTGTTGCGGGTCGCCGCGATGCAGGCGATTCGTGGGTTCCGGAGTCACAAATCTGCCTGCATAAGCCATTGTCGTGGCCGACAAGTTCTGCAACTGTAGACGCAGGGTCTTCTGGCGGTCGTTCAACTGAGCCGCCAGTTGTTGATCGGTTGCATTCAGTCCCGACTTCGTGGGTAACGCCGTCATCTTGCGATCAACGGGCAGCCGGTCGTCCGACGACGCGACCACCTGCATTCGATCGAGACTAAGTCCCGCTTCGACTCGATACCTGGTCGGAATCCGATCCTGATACTGACCATCGTCGGGCCGGTCACGGCTCCATACGACGCGATCGATCAAGACCGGCTGAGTGAATTCCAATTGAATCCAACCGCGGCCCGGTTCGTTGGAAATCCAACTGGCCGCATTGCCATATCGACCATCATTGACGAATCGCAATTGATGGATTTCGTAGCCAGGCAGATTGGATGACGATGTGACCTTGGTCCCAAAACTGGCCAGCGCCACGTTTCGCGGGGCCGATCGATTGTTGTCGGCGGAAAAAACCTCCAATTCGTCGATACACGGCTCACTTCCCGTTGTCGCTTCGACCTGGATTCGTACGAACCGTGCTCTCACAGGCGCGAACCGTTCGAGATTCGCCTGCCGATGCACCGATGGTCGCAGTCGAGGCTGGCTGGAAATGGGAGCATTTCCGTCTTCATCAACGCGCTGGAAACAGGCGATGTCGGCTGTGACGTACGCGTTGGTGTTTTCGTTTCGCAGGACGAGCCGCGTTGAAGGAGTCAGCCAATGGACGCCGGCATCGAAGAATCCGCTCCAGAGCGGTTGATTCGCACCACGACCTGAACCATCGGCAAATCTCCGTTGATCGACGCGGGCAATCTCTTGCTGGTCATTTCTCGTCGTCAGATCGCCGTCAGAATCGAGCAGGTACGTTGCCGCGGCCGCGTGGGTGTCCCAACCCGCACCCCACGACACCCAAATGTGCCATCGCCCGCTGACGTGTGGATTCCAGGTAAACACCTCGGTCGCGGGCACCTGGTTCCAATAGGAATAGTTGCGGCCGATATTGGGCAGTCGGGAGGCATCTCCCGGATCACTCAGTTGTCCGCGTCCCGTTCCGCCTCGATGCGGCTCGACACCGATCCGAGGCACAATCAACGTCGCACTGCCGGGTTCATTGAACGCCAAGCCCGCGGATTCGTCATCGATCAGAATCGTTGATGCTTGACGCGTTTCCTGAGGGGTAAGGGACTGTTCGGTTTCATCATGTTGTGCGACATACGCCATGGGCTCGAATTGAGCCAAATGGTGTTCGACCTTCGCCAGGTCGGCTTGAACTGCGGCCAACTGTTCCTGTCGTTGTTCGAAATCGAGAGGTTTGAGCGGACGCTCGCCATGCTGGACGCCTGCAAACACGGCTTTCATCGAGTAATAGTCGGTCTGGGAGATAGGATCGAATTTATGATTGTGACAGCGTGCGCAACCCACCGTCAGGCCGATCAAGGCACTCCCCGTCGTGCTGACCATATCGTGTAGTTCGTCTGCGCGTTGTTGCGCGGTCAAACCAGGATCGGGGCTTTTGACTCGATCCCACGCACCGCCCACCAGAAACCCCGTCGCCTCATCGACACCGACTGTGTCGCCAGCCAATTGATCAAACAGAAATGACTGCAACGATTTGTCTTCGTTGAAGGCGCGTATCACGTAGTCACGATATGGCCAGGCGTTCGGACGCGGCTGGTTCGTTTCAAACCCGTCGCTCTCAGCGAAACGAACAACGTCCAGCCAGTGACGAGCCCAACGTTCTCCAAAATGAGGTGACGACAGCAAGCGGTCTGCCAATCGGTCGATCGCATCTGGCCTCAAATCAGCGACGAATTCGTCCACATCGGACGGGGTTGGAGGAAGTCCCACCAGATCGAATGACAGTCGTCGAATCAATGTGCCTCGATCGGTCTCAGGAGAAGGCGTCAGCGATCGAACGGGCGCCCGCGGATCAGTTGCAGGAAGGTTGCGTAGTTGGGTGCTTACGAACTGATCAATCGGATTGCGTTCCCACCCGGTCTGGTCCGAATTGGCGGCAGGAATCGCCGGACGCTGAACTGCCTGAAAGGACCAATGCTTCCCGGGCTCTTTCTCACTTTTCTCGGGGTCTGGCCACTTCGCTCCTTGATCGATCCAGGCCCGCAGCAATCCAATTTCGTCCGCCGACAATTTGGTTTCACCTTCGGGCGGCATCTGCATCCCGTCAACGATTCCAGCAGTGAACTTGATTAACGGGCTGTCGGCACTTTGATTGGGAATGATCGCGGGGGCAAAGTTCTCACCCCCTTTCATCGCGGCGGCTTTGTCATCCAGGCGGAAATCACCCCGCTGCTTGGTCGGTCCGTGGCATTTAAGACAGTATTCTTTGAAGAGCGGCTGGATGTCCTTTTTGAAATCGACATCTTTTTTCGCTACGGGCGGCAACTTGGGCGCTTCGTCCGCGCACAGCAACGCGCCGGAAATTGATAAAAACAGCAAGACACAAAGGCAACGCAGCATATGTTTCACCTCGGATGAACGATGCTCATTCATACCAAGATTTTACCTCGTCAGAAAGCCGTTGGCAGCCTCAGTTTGGCCACGAATTGGCGTCCGCAGGCCGGACCATCGCGCCCTTCCAACAGGACGTGATCTCTGCGTCTGTCTTCGCTGTAACTATTTCACCACGAAACCGACCTTTTCGATCTCGGCATGGCCACCTTTTTTGAACGGTCGCGGCATCGGCTGCGCTTGCCCTTTTTCGTCGATCGTCCGGCACCGAAAGACATACTCTCCGGCTGGTAAGCCCGAGACCAGCGCTGCCCAATGCACTTTTCCCAACCGCATTGGCCACGTCTTCGGCCGGCCTGACTCGTCAAATCCGACGGTGTCGGCGGGAATCGAGCCATTCGGAAAATCACCACCCCATTTTCCCGGTTCAGGTGGATCAAGCATGACGGCATCTGTCCATGTTTGTGATGTGAAGTACGGATCTTTAGGTGGTTCCGATCCTTTGGCGCAGACCCAGTACTGAACTTTGGCGAGTCCCGAAATGCCGGCTTGAGCATACCCGGTCACCGGAAACGGCTGGTTCGCAGCAACTTCTTGAGGGACCGACAACGTCGCGGCAAACGTTTTCAGCGGGCTGTCGACATCGTTGTTGCCATCAATGTAAGTGTCATTGGCAACGGCCAGATTCGACAATATGACGTGACTGAGCCACTTGATCGATTTATAGCCATACGCTTCGGGAACAACGATCCTGACCGGCCCGCCGCGTTCTGGCGACAACCACTCGCCGTTTAGTTTGTAACACAGGATCACGGGCGGCAGATCGTAGGGGTCTTCCAGAATTCGACCGATCGGCAACGAACTGCGGAAGATCTGCTTCGGTTTGTCATTGTGATATCCGTAGTAGAAGACACGCCTGAGGTTTTCGATGGGCTGAGTTCTCCAGATCAACTCGCGCAGTGGAACCCCTTCCCAGATACCCATTCCCAGCGGGCAGCCGATATTCAGGCAAGTCATCACCTTGGCGAATCGCACCGCGTGAGTCTTCGCCAGATCCATCAGCGCTGCGAAATCGAGAGCCGTGCCGTCGGCCTTCGTCATCGATTGGCGAAGGCGAGCGGGGTGTTCTTCGTCGGCCATAACTTCCAATCGCCATGACGCGCGTGTCATTCCCACTTCGGCACGTTTTTCCTCCGACAACGTGTGCGGTATCGGTTCGCCGCGAGAAACGTCCTGGAACTTGGCACTCGGCGTCATCAGTGAATCGAGCTTCGCGACGGCGTCTTTCAGATCGGATGTGATCTCGGCCGATCGAGCCAATTTCGGGTATCCGACCAGGCTCGCCAGACCGGCCGCACCTAGTCCCACAAAAAATCGCCGACTGAGCTTCGAATGGTCAGTCAGAAACCGGTCGAGTGGATTCATGTCTGAGCTCTTAAGGGGTGGCTGTCGCGCTCGTGTGCGAACAATTGTTATTGCATCAGCATAACCGCATCCGATCGCGAATGAAAAACGGAATCACGGTTCGCAATTACCGGTACACATCGACTTCAAATCGCTGCGCTCACAACCAGTGCCTCGAACACGGACGGAGGATTCAACTCAATCTAGCGGATCGTTGCTCTGTCCAATTAACGAAGTTTGATGCGTCTTTGCTGCTGACAAACCGGAAATGTCAACCGAAACCGAATCAGGCGTTATCGTTTCGCCAAAACGCAGGGTTTTCCAAATAGGAATAAAAGTCGTTTGGCACCAGTTTTCCAGAAACCACTTCAGCCTTCCCAATTGATCTCTAGTGGCCACGTCGTATCCTATTGGACGTTGGGAAAACGCGACAGCGCCAGGATCGAATGCGACTGGCAGCGGAAGAATGGGCAGGGGTGTCACGTTCTGAAGTGAGAAATGTCGTGGTCTCGACAGGTTGATCGGGTTCCTCCGTACCGTCACTCACCTGAGTTGCGGGTTGAGGTGCTGAAATGGGAGAGATCTTACGCGGCTATGAGGTGAATCCACCCACGTGGTTTTACCTGTCGCTGCTATTGATCATCGCTGTCTTTTTCAAATTCGGGCGTTTGTGGTCGGTCCGAAATCTGGACCTGATTCTCCAATTGTCGTTGGCTCCCGGTTTGTTGCTCGTGAAATCGACCAACCCGGGCGCGACGGTTGGTTATTGCTGGCTGTTCGCCGCCAGCGGACTATTGTTGCTGCGCCTGCTATTCGACTGGACGCTGACTCGACGTCCGCGCATGGAACAGAATCTGAATCCGGCGGGAATGGCGTTCCTTTGTGCGGCCGCAATGCTGTTTCAAACGACAAAAATCGTGACGGAGGATCCTGACGCTGCCACGATGAAGTCGGTCAAGCAAGCCGATGAACTGTTGAAACGGCAAGACGGGTCGGCTACCAGCGAAACAGATGAAACCGGCGCCGTGGCCGGCCCCGCCGTGCGGTTGCTGGCGACTCCTGTCGTTCCGCTGACCGGTGGAGCAGAAACTGCCGCCGCGCGAGCGATGGCATTTCTATCGCACTTGGCGGTTCTTTTCGGTTTGATCGCCGTCGGACGTTGGCACTTCAGCGATACCAATCTGGGTCTCGCGATGGGGACCATGTATCTCTTGTTGCCTGTGACCGCCTACGATGTGACCCAGGTCAAGCATCTGTTACCCGCCGCGCTGATTGTGTGGGCTGTCGCGGCCCATCGTCGTCCGACCTTGGCGGGAATCTTGTTGGGCCTTGCCTGTGGCACGCTGTTCTTCCCGATCTTCCTGTTGCCGATCTGGATGGCGTTCTACTGGCGGCGCGGAGCAATGCGGTTCAGCCTGTCGCTCGTTGTAACCGGTGCCATCCTGTTAGCCAGCCTGTTGCTGACATCCGCCGACTCGCTGAGTTTTACGCGTCAGACGGTCGGTTCAATTGACTGGCGCGCTTTGAAGTTCCAGGCAGATGATGGCGTCGGGTTCTGGAGCCTGTACAATCCGGCATACCGCATTCCTGTGTTCGCCACGTTCATCGTGCTGTTGGTATCGCTGTCGATCTGGCCGCTGAAAAAGAACCTCGAAACATTGTTGTCAAATTCTGCGGCGATTATCGTAGCGACGCAGTTCTGGTACCCTGATCAAGGCGGCATTTACGTCCTGTGGTATCTGCCCTTGATGTTGGTCGTCACGTTCCGGCCCCGGTTGGCGAATCTGCCGACGGAAATTCGAGAAACCGATGCGAAGATTACCTTCTCGGATGGCAGCGTCGGGAGCCGAACTGATCCGTTGGCCGGATTACCACGGCCACAGATCTATCGCTAATGAACGACGAGCATCGAGACAATGTCGGCAACGCGTTGAGGTTCGTTTATGAACCGCGTTGCGATGACGGTCCGATCCGTATGGCGGCAGCTTGGCCTGCCGTTGCTCGCTAAGGAACTGATTGAACAATCCGCTCGCAAGCGAACCTATGTCATTCGATTCCTTTACGCGTCGGTTCTATACGGAACAACGCTGTGGGTCTTCGCTCAGCAACTGGGCTCGTGGAATGCTTCGGGACTGGCGATTCTCGGTCAGGGCCGGACTCTGTACACCTCACTCGCCTGGCTGGAGTTCCTGGGAATCTATCTGTTCCTGCCGGCAATGACCTGCGGAGTACTGACTTCGGAGAAGGAACGCGACACACTCGGTTTGCTGCTGCTGACCAAACTGGGGCCGTGGACGATCATCTTTGAAAAGTTGTTCAGCCGGATCGTGCCGATGGCAACATTCGTGTTGCTGTCGATGCCGCTGCTGGCCGTCGCGTACAGCTTGGGTGGCGTCGAAACGGTCGACATCGCCAAGTTGATGTGGTTGCTCGCCGCGACGGCATTCCAGGTTGGTTCATTTGCCGTCCTGTGTTCTGCCTGGTCGAGAACAACAGCATCAGCGTTTCTGTCGGTCTACTTGTTGGGACCAATCGCCATTCTGCTGTCAGGGATTTGCTTTCAGTTTGTCATCCCGTGGTGGCTCGATCTGACGATGTCACAGATGATCAGTCCCGATGCGTACGCGTGGATCTTTCGACCTGTACATTTTCGCCCGACTCTCCTGTACCTTTCATTTGGTCCGTGGATCTTGAATGGCGGAGAGTTGTTCGAACACGATCCGACGTTCATGGCGACCAGGATGCCACAGACGTTTCTCGACTGCGTGGCATTGTCCTTGCCGATGCTTGCCATGTCGCTGGCAAGTTTGGGATTGGCGCGCGTGATCCTTTGGCGGCGTGCCTTCATTCAACCCAGGAATCTGCTGCTGAAGGTGTTTCAATCCCTCGACGCCTATTTCTATCGGATCAATCAGAACAAGCTCACTCGCGGGATCGTGCTGATCAAGGAACGGGTGACTCTGCCACACATCGAGCCGATCAAATGGCGCGAGACCGCGAAACGATCTTTGGGAACGACTCGTTATCTGATCCGAATCCTGATCGCGATCGAATTTCCCGTACTGGTCATCGTTCTGTTTCCAGTATCGGATCAGCAGATTAATTCACCGATGGCTCCGACATTTATTGCCGCGTGGATTGTCTGGATCGTCGCAGCACTGGTGCTGGTCATTCAATCAACCGGACTGATTGGAATTGAACGATCCCGTCAAACGTTAGACGTTTTGCTGACGATGCCGATGGAGTCGGAAGAAATCGTCCGCCAAAAGTTTGCAGGCGTCTGGCGTATGATCCGGATGCTGTGGGTTCCGTTTTTTACGGTGTACTTTTTCCAGGTCTGGTGGCGAGCCCTGATTCAGTTCAGCCACTTCGCAGATGATCCCGTCGTGATCATTGCCCGCGGCTTGCTGACGGTGGGTCTCTATCTGCCAATCATCGCCTGGTTCGGTTTTCAGCAAGGACTTCGCCGCAGGACTCAAACCCAGGCAATTCTAGTGACCATGTCGGTCATCACGGCCGTCTGTGCCGTCCCTGCCGCAATCGGCCGGTACTACGAGCTTGGCACGCAGCATGGAATGGGGTACCAGGATCACTCGTCGCTGGCGGATATCAAGTGGTTGAGTCCTGCGTACGTTCTCGTTCACCAGATTACTGACGGGCGCGAGTTCGTCATGATGGCTTTGCACTTTGCGGTCGCGAGTCTTGTTTACATGATCTTGCGAGGGCGAGCGTACAAAGTGTTCGCTCATTTTGTCGGACGAAACGATGGAGTGCTTGAAGACCCGATCGAACTGACAGACACAGAGACGGTGTCGGCTCTGAGTCATGATGATCGGATGGAACGATTGCGACGAGGCCGAGTCGTGTCGAACATGCATTGCGATTCGGCTGATACGACAATCAGGAAGGAAGAATTCTGATGGCTGATTCGCCGCGGACGTATCGCGTTTTGGCGATCCACGCACATCCCGACGACATCGAATTGCAGTGTGCGGGCACGCTATTGCGACTGAAACGGCAAGGCTGTCAGATCTCGCTGGCAACGATGACACCGGGTGATTGCGGAAGTGCGGAACTCTCCTGTGATGAAATCGCGATCGTTCGCCGCAACGAGGCTCAGAATTCGGCCGACTTGATCGGTGCTGATTACACCTGCTTGGAATTTCGAGATCTTAGCATTGTCATTGATAATGCCAGTCGACAACGTGTCACCGAAGTGATTCGCCGGACTCGTCCTGATCTGGTGATCACGGCACCACCGATCGATTACATGAGTGATCATGAGATGACCAGCCGTCTGGTCCGCGACGCCTGTTTCAATGCCAGTTGTCCGAACTATGTGACTCACCAATGGGACCCGGCGCTACCCACTGCCAAGATTCCGCACCTCTATTACGTCGATGCAATCCAGGGAATCGATTATTACGGTCGCCTGCTACCGACCGAATTCATCATTGACGTGACGGACACGTTTGAGAAGAAGATCGAAATGCTGGCGTGTCATGAGAGTCAGCGAGCATGGCTGCGGCGCCAGCATGGTCTGGACGAGTATCTGGATGGATGCCGCCGTTGGTGTGCCACGCGCGGTGCTGAAATCGGTGTTCAATACGGCGAGGCATTCACTCAACATCGCGGACATCCATACCCGCATGACGATCTACTTCAGCAGTTGTTGCAGGAATCGTCGTGACGCAATGGGCGACCACCAAATCGCAAAAACTCCACGACACCAAACCTGCCTTGAATAAACTCGACAGATTATGGTTTTTTGTCGGCATCGACCGAGCTGAACGGTTCAATAGGGACAATCGTCGGACTGGGATACAGCGCATAACTATTGGTCCCGGTCGCCGACGTATTGGGAACAGACCAGACTTCCACATCATCGAGAATCGCCCACAATTTAGCCGCGCCCATGCGCGCGAACGCGTACGACCACGCTTGGCCATCGGTCTCGATAAACAGCAAAATCTCCGGGTTCACTCCCCAGACACCTGCGAAAATGGCCCCGTCGGAATGGGGATTGTCTGAAGGTTCGTATCGGTCGATCGGGTTGGGAAGCGTACGTAATTGAATCTCGTTGTTTTGATGAAATTCGCGCAACGTGAACTTCTCAGACAGTCGTTTCATCTGAATCAATCGCAATTGAGGTTTATCTGCCGGTCGCAGATCAGTCTCGAGCGGCATGAATTTGAGAGTGGTTTCAGTCGGCGGTGCCCACAGGAATTGCCCACATGTCAAGCGGAACCGGGGCCGTTCAAGCGCGAGGAATTCGTGATTGATCTGAAATCGATTGTTGGTCGCAGGTCCGTAGACTTCCGACGTAACGATCGCGATCGGACGCCCCTTGGTCCCAATCCGCCATAATGCCGAATCGGCAATGCTACGAGTGGGATCGTTATACCGCAGGATTGGCTGCGCCTTCATTTTCAGTTCGCGCGTGTCACTCGTATTGGTGCTGGCAATCTTCATGTCGTCAACGGTCTTCCGCATGAATTCCAACCGTAAGGCACCTTTCGTATCTTTCGACGGATCGTCGACAGGTTCCTGTGCAACAAGAGGACTTGGACTGATTTGTCCAATCAGGAATAAGACCGCCAATATCCAACACTGCCCTATATGTCGCATAATCCCATCCGTTTCAGTGACCGAATTGAACAGATGCTCCACTGCCGTAGACATATTGTCATGGTTGTTTGTCCAGATCAATGGACTGGCAGAATTCCGCAAGTCACACTTCCGCGATCAACGGAAATTCAACGGTTCGACATCGACTTGAAATTCGACACTCGGATGATTGGGGAACTTGGGTGCCGCTTCAAGCCAGACGTCTTGTAACGCCCCGAGTTCGGGCGATGTCAGCTGTAAGTGGTACCGGTAGTGGGCTCGAAGACGAGTCGTCAAACAGGGCGCTGGTCCAAGGATTCGGACTTCAGCCTGACACTGCTTGGCCGCCGCTCGTATCAATTCGCCAAGGACCGTCGCGTATTCGCGGACCTGCTGTTCTTCGGGGCCCCGAATTATCAGACGTGCCAAATGAGTGTATGGTGGAACTTTGAGCGATTTTCGATGCGATAACTCCTCGTTCGCGAATCCCAAAAAGTCATGTTGAGCCGCACGGACGATGGCATATTGCCCCGGCGACGCGGTCTGTACCAGCACCCTGCCCCCACGTGCACTTCGTCCCGTTCGTCCTGCGACCTGCGCGATCAATTGAAATGTTCGTTCGGCCGATCGCAGATCCGGTTGATGCAGCAAGGTGTCGGCGTCGACAACGCCCACCAATGTTACGTTAGGAAAATCGAGACCTTTGGCAATCATCTGCGTGCCCAACAGGATTTGGACATCACCACGACGAAAAGCCTCCAGCGCGGCATCATGGGAACCGCGCTGCTGCATGGTGTCGCTATCCATTCGCAGACACTTGTGACCGCTGAACCGGGCTCGGACTTCGGCCTCCAACCGTTCTGTCCCAATACCCACACTGTTTAAGCCGGGACGCTGGCAATTCGGACAATTGGACGGTGGCGGCATCGAGAAACCACACGAATGACACAAGGCCTTCGCCTGACCTTTGTGCCATGTCAGACTGAGATCACAGTCGGGGCACTTCACTCCCTGCCCGCAACCGCGACACCACAGGACCGGCGCATATCCTCGCACGTTCAAGAACAGGATCACCTGTCCGCGCTCTTTGAGTGCCTGTGTGACTGCCTGAAACAATGCTCGTCCTAAGGCGGCTCCCTTACCGATTGAGGGATCGTTGCGGGTATCGACGATGACGACCGGCGGCAGCGGCAAATTCGCCACACGCTTGGGCATCGAAATCAATACGTCCTTCTTGTCGATGGCGCGCTGCCATGACTCAAGCGTGGGTGTTGCGGACCCGAGGACAAGTGGTACTCGCTCAATCTCGGCACGGTATCGAGCGACCTCGCGAGCGTGATAGCGTGGCGTACTGTCCTGCTTGAAACTGGTTTCATGCTCTTCGTCAATGACAATCATGCCCAGGTGCGGTGTCGGTGCGAACACCGCGCTACGGGCACCAACCACGACTTGCACACCACCGCCGGCAATCTGCCGCCAGTGGGCGTGTCGTTCAGCATCGGTCAGATGACTGTGCAACACCGCCACCGTCGAAAATCGACTGCGAAAGCGACGAATGGTTTGCGGCGTGAGGCTGATTTCGGGCACCAGCATGATCGCCTGCTTGCCGTAGCTCACGATTTCTTCGATCGCCCGGATGTAAACCTCCGTCTTACCGCTGCCCGTCACGCCGTGCAACAGCAGCGTCTGGTGCTGATTTGATCGAACCACTCGCAGGATTGATTCGACCGCGCGCGCCTGGTCCTGATTGAGGTGAATCTCCTGATGCGCTTCAATCTTGCCTGGGGCCGGCTGACTGAGGACACGTTCTCGAAACGGAACGATCAGCTTTTTCTCACGCAACGATTGGATGGGCGACGTCCCGCACGCTGCTGCGGCAGCCAACGCGTCGATGGACAACGGCCCAGTGGTCGCAACGAGAACTTCAATCACCGTCCGCTGCTTCGCCGGCAACCGCATCGTATCCAGGACTTTACGCAACGTTTCGCTGGTATTGATATCGCTCGGCGTTTTTGCCTTCACTGCTGGAACGGCTGCTGATTTATCGGAACCGGCCGAATCGGGATCGTCGCGACGAAGTCCCAGTTTCTCGCGCAACGATTCGCTCAATGAGAAAAAGGTGACGTCCCGCGTTCCCGCGTTCGTCTTGACTCCTTTGGGGATGACGCTGTCCAGCACCTGGCCCCATCCGCACAGGTATCGATCGGCAATCCACCGAGTCAGCTTCAGCATCCGTTCGTCGATCAGTGCCTGACGATCCAGAACGCTTTCCAACGTCTTGAGTTGACGCCCCGATGGAACCGTCGTCCCCATGGCGACGCAATAGCCCGTCGTCCGAGTGTCACCGCGGCCGAACGGAACTTGCACTCGCTGGCCCGGACCGATGATCTCGCGCAGGCCTTCGGGAACCAGGTATTGAAAGACTGTCGTCAGAGGGCGATTGAAAACGACGTCGGCGACCAATTGGTCTGCCGACGCAGCGATTTCCCACTTTTCCAGATTGGGCGGTATTTCCGCGTCTGAAAACAGGCGATTCTGTCGCTTCAAACCCGTTCCTTAGCGGCTGACCAACCAGGGAAGCGCTTCACCAGCTCGGGGCAGCTTTACCAACTGCACGCCTGTGACGGCCTTGTGTTCTGCCACTTCGGCCAAGGTCGCAGCATCAGGCTCGTTGTCCAGGTTCAACACAGCGATCGCATCGCCACCCGGCTCGTTCCGCTCGCGCCCCAGAGCCATGTGAGCGATATTGACGTTGTGCTTGCCGCAAACGTTTCCGATGAAACCAATGACGCCAGGTTTGTCGATGTGTTTGTAGATCAACAACAGACCGTCGAGGTATGCGTCGAGGTGGAATTGATCGATGCGAACCAATCGCAAGAACTGCTTGCCGAAGATCGTTCCGGCGGCAGTCAATTCTCCGTTATCGGTCAGCACTGTCGCCGAAATCAAGGTCGAGAAATCGCCCACTTCGTGAGACAACTCTTCCTTGATCTCGATCCCGCGTTCCTGAGCCAACAGATCCGCGTTGACGATGTTGACGTTGTCCGCCAACGCATTCGACAACAAGCCGGCCGCGAAGGCATTCGAGATCAACTTTGTCTTCTTGTTGGCCGCTTCGCCTTTGAACTGCAACCGAACGCCGCGCACTCCACCTTTGTTCATTTGCGACAGCAGCAATCCCAGGCGGCGACCGAGGTCGAGGTACGGCTGCATGTCGACCATTTCGGCGGCAGTGATTGGCGCCATGTTAACCGCATGACGCACTTCATTGCGAACGAGGAAACCGGTGATGATTTCGGCCGCTTCCACTGCAACCAGTTCCTGAGCTTCGTCCGTCGATGCACCCAGGTGTGGCGTGGCCAACACTTGAGGCAACTGAGCCAGCGACCAATCCTTGGGAGGTTCGCTGACGAACACGTCCAAGGCCGCTCCAGCCACATGCCCTGATTTGATCGCGTCGAACAACGCTTGCTCGTCAATGATTCCACCGCGAGCCCCATTGACCAGCCGCACTCCCTTTTTCATTTTGGCAATGCGAGCGGCATTGATCAGCCCCTCGGTTTCCGGAGTCATCGGTGTGTGAACTGAAAGGAAATCACACTTCGTGACGAGTTCATCAATATCTCGATACAGTTCGATGCCTTCCGCCCGAGCACGTTCTTCGGACAAGAATGGATCGTAACCCAGCACCTTCATTTCGAATGCGACACAACGACGCGCGACGGTCAGACCGATACGGCCCAAGCCGATAATTGCAATCGATTTGCCCGCCAATTGAGTTCCCGTGAAACTCTTTCGATCCCAGACTCCCGACTTCATGGATGCCGCCGCGGGACCAATGTTTCGCGCCATCCCCAGCAGGAGGGCCATCGCCTGTTCGGCCGTAGAGGTTGTATTGCCCGCGGGTGTGTTCATCACCACGATACCTTCGCGGGTGGCCGCGGGAAGATCGATATTGTCGACCCCAACGCCGGCTCGCACGATCACTTTCAGCCGTGGCTGATCCTTCAGGATTTCGGGAGTCAAGCGAGTTGCACTGCGGATAATGATTCCGTCGGCGCTGCGCAGGTATTCGCGAACTTGCTCGGGCGTGTGCTTACCGCTGCGAACATCGACCTCGATACCTGGAGTCTCCTGCAGAATCTTGAGGCCAGCCTTGGAAAGATCATCCGTGATGAGAACTCGATACATGATGATTGATTGTCAACTGAAGGAAACTACGGTCAAAAATGGCGGCGTCACCAACTGATCGTCGCCAAAGCCCGACTGAACTCGTGTCGGCATCTCCAAAGCATACGCGGACGCGTTCCGATGGCCAAGCCACTCGTCACGACCGAACAGAAAGCATTGATGGAATCGTCAGCGACTGACTCGTCCGCGTCCCCCGCCTTCCATCAAGCCTTCGATCTCCGCTCTTGAGACATCGTTGAAATCGCCGAGGATACTGTGCTTCAGGCAACTAGCGGCAACAGCGTAGCGCAGCGCCATTTGCGATTCCGCCAGTTCGGGTGTCTTCATCGCGAAAATCAGGGCTCCCGCGAATGAATCACCAGCCCCAACGCGGTCAACGATACTTCGGATTTCGTAGGGCGTGTACTGGTCAGCAGCGTTCAAAGGAGCGAAAAAGGCCTGGTTCAGGCTCACATCAAACAGCATGGCACCCCAGTTATTGTGGCTGGCCGAAATACTCTCTCGCAGTGTGATGGCGACGTGTTTCAGATTGGGAAACTTGGCCACAATCTGACGAGCCACCTGTTCGTACCCAGCCAGATTCAACTCTCCTGCGTCGACATCGGTCTCCGCGGCACGGATGCCCAACACGTGGTCCGCGTCCTCCTCGTTGGCAATTAGCACCTGAATATGCGGCAGCATAGCTTCCATCGTCTTTCGCGCCAGGGCGCCGGGTTTCGTGCCCGGTTCCCAGTTCCACAACTTCTTGCGGAAGTTCAAATCACACGAGACCGGGATGTTTCGCTTGTTTGCTTCGCGCACAGACGTCAGGGCCGCATCCGCCGCTTCTCGACTGAGTGACGGCGTGATTCCGGTCGTATGGAACCAGTCGGCCCCTTGGAAGTTCGAGTCCCAGGCGTAGCCAGATCCCGGTGTCAGCGAAATGGAAGAATGAGCACGATCATACGTCACAGTGCCGCTGCGCTGGTTGGCTCCGTTCTCAACGAAATAGATCCCAAATCGTCCTTGTTTTGACCGGACAATCAGGTCCGCATCAATCCCGAACGACCGGATCTGGGCCACGAAGGCATCGGTCAGCGGATTGTCAGGCAGGGCCGTACAATAAGCGGCCTGTCCACCCTGCCTGACGATCGACACCGCGACGTTGACCTCAGCACCGCCGAATGTGACGTCAAGCGAACCTGGAAGTGACTGCGACAGCCGTGACCATCCTGGCGGCATCATCCGAATCATCACTTCACCGAACGTCACAACACGCATCGCGGCTTTCCTTTAACTCTCGTTGGATCTCGATTCGGTCGTGGTCGCCCAAATCGGGGAGCAATCCGACCTGCCGGGTCCTTTTCGTTTTCTGTGATCCGTAACGATTGGGTACGATTGGCAATCAACGGCTTGGATTAAGCAGGATATCGAGCCGCGCGAGAAATAAGAATTCTGCGGCGAAACCTGATCGGTTGTGCGTCACAACTACTGAATTCTTCTTGACTAATGAGCGTTTCTCAGACGATGATGGGTAACAATATCGGTCAAGATCGCGGCGGTTTTGTGACGCTTCGCTGACTGATGCATTGACGAATAATGAAGAAGTTGGGCTGGCTTCCCGCCCAAATTGAAATCATACCCGAGTCTCATTTCACTTGTTTCGAGGAGCCCGTCATGCAAGTCCGACGCCGAAGGGGATTCACTCTGATTGAACTGCTGGTGGTGATTGCGATCATCGCCATGCTCATCGCGTTGTTGCTCCCCGCAGTTCAGCGTGCGCGTGAAGCGGCTCGTCGAACCTCGTGCCAGAACAATTTGAAGCAACTAGGCCTGGCTCTGCACAACTACCATGACACGCATCGATTGTTGCCGCCTGGTCAGATTAACAACACCTTCTTGGTCGACAACATCGGCAACTATGCCAATCCGATCGAAGCGCGAATCCTGCAAGTTCGCAACACCAACTTCCTGGGATACCAGGGAACCAGTTGGATGTTGCAGATCCTGCCCATGATTGACCAGTCCACTGTCTACAACATGTACCTGTTCGGCGACAATGTTCGCACGAACGGTGAAGTGGGCGTGACGACGCAAGACTTGAACCTGATCTATCCACCCAAGACCGATATTCCTGGTTTCTACTGCCCCAGCCGCAGAAGCTCGATGCAGGCCACTTCGACATTCGCGGCGTGCGATCGAGTTGACTCGGCAGCTCCGGCATTGGTGCCATGGACTCTCGGTGGAAGTGATTACGCAGGCTGCAGTGGTTCCGGCATTACGTTCCACGACAACGTCAACGATGTGACAGACCGGCAGACTTACAATCTGTTGCCATTACAGCTGGCCGCGACAGTGACGAGTGGCATCGTCAGTGTCACCGGTCAGGTCAGTTCCACTTCGCTCTATACTCAGTTCAGCTCGAACGTGGGTATCTTCGGAGTCAACAGTGCGACGAACCTGCGCGACATCACAGATGGAACATCCAACGTGATCATGGTCAGCGAACGACGACTCAGCCAATTATCAGTTCCGTTCCAACAACGCAGCCAGGACGGCTGGATCTGGGGTGGCGCCGCCACCCTCTTCAGTTGCCGCCTCGCACCTAAGGCAGGCGTCTACTATGACGAAGCAGATAGTGGCCACGATCAGATCGTGCAAGCACTCTTCGCCGACGGAAGTGTGAAAATTCTCAGCATCAATATCGATCTTCGAACGTGGCAGAATCTGGGTAATCGGGCTCAAGGAAGTCCAGTCAACATGAACTTCCAGTGATCGATGCCTGGTCAATCCTGCATCGGATCCGCTGGAACAATTCTTTCACTTCGCATAGCGAAGTCGTTTCTTGCGAGGCGACTTCGCTGTCGTTTGAAGTCTGGCCGATTGCGAGTTAGGTTGGCCGAGTTGATTGAGACCTCGTCCACCACCATCGAGCATTCCAACCCTACGGGAATTGCGACTTTATTCACCTGAGCCTCGTTGCGGCAACGATCAAAGCGATCTTGCTTGGTCTGAATGTCATACGAGATATCGCGAAAGCTGCGGCATGACGATCCGATACACGTGTCCGGAATGTTCCTCAGTACTCAAGATCAAGGATGAATTGGCTGGAACCGCCGGGAAATGCCCGAAGTGCAGAACAAAGTTCGTTGTCCCGGCGCCATCGAGTGACGAAAGTCCCAAGGCCGATGAGCCAGACACCAGTCCTCAGCCGGTTCAACCACTGACAAAATCCGAAGTGAGACCGCCTGTCGCTGCAGATACGCCGCCCGTCATCGAAGCGGCCAGACCAGAATCGCCGACCAATGGCGACGACGGAACTGACGCAAAGTCTCCTGCCGCGGCACCACCAGACGCCTCAGAAACAGTCGGCCTCAGGACATCAGACCAGGGCACCGAGACGCTCGAATTACCCGATGATTCTTCACTGCATGACGGGCCTGTCAAACCAGCCTATGCGGCGCCGCTGGAATTGGCGCTGCCCGATGGCGACTCGCCGGCACCTGTGCGAAAATCAGCACCTACAGCCGAATTCTCAAAGCCTGCCACCAGTTTTGACCAACCTCTGAGTCTTGGTGACAGCAACGACGATCTCGATGCGATGCCGCACATTGATCTGCACAAGAAGCCCTCAACGGCCAGCGATCGAGACATCTTCTCGGACGATGATGATGACAGTCCATCGCTGATGATCGGATCACTCTCGTCAACCACGAAACCGAAATCCTCGACCGATAGTTCGCGTGAGAGCGAACCACCAAAGGTTGCTGAAAAGAAACCGAAAAGCTCCAAGTCGTCTGCCGAACTTGCTCCGTTTGATCCATTGAAGTACCTGATGGATTCGCCCGCGCAGAACAGCGACACGTTCTCCACGGGACCCGAAAGCGATGCAGATCTCACGCTGGACGACGTCGAAGAATCGCTCGATCGCCAGACACCGATGCCGATTTCCAAACCAAAATCGTCAGCGTCGATGTCGACCCGCGCCACACCCGAAAAGGTGGATCTGGCCACTGCGGCCAGAATGATGAAGAAGGCGATCAAGGAAAGTCAGTCCGAAGCCGCTCAGCAACGCGAACGCGATGCGGAAGCGGGTTTTGACTATGGCTTGTTCTTCCGTGAATTCGGCATGCGAGGCTTGTTGGTACTCGTCTGCGGATTCGTGGGAATCATGCTCTGCTACTTCCTGAGCAACTACTTCTGGAGTAGCGGGATGCGACTACCGCCGCTGGGCTATGTCAGCGGCATTGTCACACTTGATGGCAAGCCGATGGCCGGGGCCATCGTGTATATCGCACCGGAAGATGCCACGATTGAAGGAACCAAACGAGAGAAAGCCCGGACGTCGATGGCTGTCAGTGATGACAAGGGCCGATACACGATGTTGTATCTGCCCGAAAGGCGAATGCAGGGCGTCGCTGTCGGAAAGTGCCGGGTTTGGGTGGAACACATGAGTCCGATGGGAAATGACGTTCCACGCGAGTGGATGCAAATGGCGATGCGGCCGATGCTGGTCAAGGCGGGCAGTCAGGTTGAACCGATCGACATGAAGTCTGACCCTCCAGATCCCCGCAAGGTAAAAAAGTAGTCCACGCTGTTCGAACGGGGCGGTTCTACGCGCGGTTCAATCCAGCCGCAGCAAGACGAATTTCAAATACCGAAATTCCGGTAACGCCAACGGAGTCGGATGGTCGATTGGCTGACCCGCAACGGTCACAACGGTTCCGCGACGGCGCGCTTTCGAAATCCCCTCTTCACAACATTGCAGAAACGTTGGCAGGTCGATGTGACTGGAGCACGAAGCCAGCGCCAACAGCCCTTGTCGCGCTGTCACTCGAGCCCCCCCTTCACACAGGTTCTGATAAGCAGACACGGCACTGGGCACCGATTCGCGATTCGGGGCAAACGAAGGCGGATCCAGCACGACGAGATCCCAGTGCTGCCGCTGTTGCGATGATTGTCCTAGAAAATCAAACGCATCAGCGGCGACTCCGGTATGTCGAGTGTCAACGAATCCATTCCGCAGCCAGTGATCGTTCGCTGCCTCGATTGCCGCCGGTGCCACATCGACGGATGTCACATGCGCTGCACCGCCGGCCCCCGCTGCAACAGAGAACCCACCCGTATAGGAGAACACGTTCAAGACCCGCGCCTCTCGCGACCAGGCACGAATCTGTTGTCGGTTGTCACGTTGATCCAGAAAGAAGCCCGTCTTCTGGCCCGAAACCAGGTCGGCCGTGAATCGCAGACCGTGCTCGAGAAACTCGACGGGCTCCGACGGAGTTTTTCCCACGAGCGAACGCCCAACCGAACCGCGGTCTTTCACACGTTCATAGACACAATTCAGGCGCAGTTCATCGGCCATCCAGGCCGAAATTGCGGCCATGTCCCAAAAGCCTGTGGGGCCACGACCGTCAAGTTTCACGACGGCCGAATCGGCATAAACATCGGCGACCAGGCCGGGCAACCCGTCGCCTTCGCCGTTGAACAAACGAAACCCAGTCGTCATCCCTACCGGATGATCCCCACCGACTTCGCGTGCGCGTAAGAATGGAGTCCGCAAACTGAGGGCACAGCGCAGGCGCCGTTCGGCCCAGCGCGCATCCAGTTTCACGGCCGGATCGGTTTCACAGATGCGGAGCGCGACGGGACAGCCTGGATCATAAAACCCAGACGCGACCGCTTGCCCTTTGCGATTATCCAGCAGCACCGCCGGCGAACCCGCCGGTGCTTTGGGCAGATCGCGCAGCGCGTCGGCATAGACCCAGGGATCTCCGCGTTTGATCGATCTCACGAGGTCCCGCCCTAACCGCAAGACCACCGGCGACGAAGTTTTTTCATGCAGCAACATTCGTGCAAGATAGCGCATGTCACGGGACAACAACAGGATCAACGTCAACGAGAACACCGTCGATAATGAAAATCGTCGGCATCGCTCGCAATGCCATCAGAATCGTTTCATAGACCAGTGTCAGACAGATTGCTACAACCTCAGACGGCACCGCTCAAACCCCTCCTGTTCATTGCGAAGCATCACACGCCGCTTCAATTAAGGATTGATGACCATGAAATTCGCTCGTTCGATCATCATCCCGCTGGTTTTGGGACTGGCGGTTTCTCTCACAGGATGCGGTCAGGCGAAGAATAAATCCACGGCGACGATCCTCGTGCCCCAGACCAAGGGGACGACACCGGTGGCCGCTGATCCGACGGCCAATGCCGGATCGAAAGGCGCGACGGCTGAGTCAGAGGCAGGAGCGGAATATATGGCGACCCTTGAAAGGATCGAGGTGATCGTCGCCGAGTGCAATGACCGCAATCGTGCAGAACTCGAACAGATCGAGAAGGACGCGGACGAGGCATCGGACCAGGAAGAAATCAACCGGCTAGCCCAGCAGGCGCATCGGTTGCATGACCAGGCTCGGGAACTGAATGCACCGCGATTCAAAGAGGTGCTTACACTGGCGACTCAGCATGGGGCCGAACCTAAGATGGTCGATCCGATGATCTGGCTACTCACGCGCACAGTCGATCCGGCGATCGTCGATCCAACCATCGCATTGTTGCTCGCACATCACACGACGGACCGCAGAACGCTCGACCTGGCTCTGCGAATGAGTCAATCGGGGTACGACTGGGTTGAACGGCTGCTGCGGGCTCAATTGGTCTCTCCGGATCTGTCGGACGAACGCCGTCCTGAGGTCAGCTTTGCCCTGGCGAGTGCGCTTCAGAAAACCCGGAACGGCGCCGCAGTCGATCCAGTGAGAATCGACGAAGCGATCGGACTGTTGAAAGACCTGCACCAGAGTTCTACCGAAGCAACCGATCATCGGGGCCGGCGCTACGTCGATCTGGCAGAGCGATCTTTATTCGACATCGAGCATCTGTCCGTCGGCAAAGTCGCTCCCAAGCTCGAAGGGGCCGATCTGGACGGAGTCGAATTCAAGCTCAGCGACTACCACGGCAAAGTCGTGATGTTGAACTTCTGGGCCACCTGGTGCGGTCCATGCATGGCATTGATTCCTCACGAACGCGAATTGGTTGCACAGTACGCGGATCGTCCGTTCGTCCTGATCGGTGTGAACGGAGATCCCGACAAACAGACCGTTCAACCAGTTCTGGCTGCTGAAAAGATTACGTGGCGATCGTTCTGGACGGGTGAAAAGGGGCCCGCAGGCGAGATCCCATCACAATGGAACGTGACCGCCTGGCCAAC
>Ga0105238_10000180_pt1 | contig 68847 bp, 69 predicted proteins | sample KBSC34metaG_FD_81526 | JGI IMG/M metagenome (GOLD analysis project Ga0105238, IMG submission 81526) | Corn rhizosphere microbial communities from Kellogg Biological Station, Michigan, USA - KBS C3-4 metaG | ecosystem: Host-associated > Plants > Roots > Rhizosphere > Soil | place: Michigan, USA...
GCCAGCGATCAGATCAAGATCGCGATGATGGATGCGTTCAAGAACGACCATCGCGACAACGGCGCCTACGTCAATCCCGTGTACCTGATGGCCGACTCGGGTGCTCGAGGGGGCCAGGAACAGATTCGACAGCTCGCCGGGATGCGAGGTTTGATGGCCAAGCCTAGTGGCGAAATCATCGAAACCCCGATTAAGGCGAATTTCCGCGAAGGTCTGTCCGTACTGGAATATTTCAGTTCCACTCACGGTGCTCGTAAGGGTCTGGCCGATACTGCGCTGAAAACAGCAGACAGCGGTTACTTGACCCGTAAACTGGCAGATATCTGCCAGAACATGGTCGTCACGACGCATGACTGCAGTACGACCAAGGGCATCACCCGCGGGGTCGTCTATCGCGGTGAAAAGGTGGAAGTCAGCCTGGCCGATGCCATTCGCGGTCGTGTCAGCCGACAGAACATCGTCAACCCGATTACCGACGAAGTGATTGTTCGTGAAAATGAAATGATCACGGTCGATATCGCTCGCAAGATCGAAGAGATGGGCCTGGAAAAAATCCAGGTTCGTAGCCCGATGACTTGCGAGTCTGACCTGGGTATGTGCCGCCTGTGCTATGGGATGGACTTGTCGACCGGTTCGCTGGTCGAAGAAGGCCTGGCCGTCGGTATCATTGCGGCTCAAAGTATCGGTGAACCCGGTACTCAGTTGACGATGCGTACGTTCCACATCGGGGGCGTCGCCATCAAGGAAATTCAGGAAAGCGAAATCAAGTCGCGTCGCGCTGGTCATATCCGACTCGCCCGCATCCGCAGTGTTGTGAACGCCGACGGAAAGAGTGTTGTGCTCGGCCGAAATGGCGAACTGCTGGTTGTCGACTCGAAGGAACGCGAACTCGAACGTTATACCGTACCGACCGGTGCGGTCTTGCAGGTGAGCGAGAACGAAAACGTCGCGGTCGGGCAGGTGCTTTGCACGTGGGACCAGCACTCGATTCCGATCCTGTGTGAAGTCGGCGGCCGCGTTCGGTTTGAAGACCTGGTTGAAGGCCAGTCGATTCGTTCGGAGAAAGATCCCAACGGCAACATTCGTCGAATCGTCATCGAACACAAGGGTGAACTGCATCCGCAGATCGTGCTGGAGGATTCGACTGGCAAGATCCTGGACTTCTACTACCTTCCTGAACGAGCCAGTATCGAAGTCACCGAAGGTCAGCAGATTTCGGCCGGTACGGTACTTGCCAAGAACCCACGTGAAACGTCCGGTACGCAGGACATCACGGGTGGTCTGCCACGAGTCACCGAACTGTTCGAAGCTCGCAAACCGAAAGAGCCCGCGATCATTGCCGAGATCGACGGTGAAGTTGAACTGGTCGCCGAAAAGAAACGCGGCAAGCGAATCATCATCGTTCGTGGTGCCGATGGGACCGAACGCGAACACATCATTCCGCACGGTAAGCAATTGCTGGTGCATGCGAAAGATCAGGTTCGTGCCGGTGACGCGTTGGTGCGTGGTCCGCTCGTCCCGCACGATATTCTCCGCGTCAGCGGTGAAGAAGCCGTGCAGCAGTACCTGTTGCACGAGATTCAGACGGTTTATCGTTCGCAACGCGTGGTCATCGACGACAAACACATTGAAATCGTCCTGTCGCAGATGCTGCGTAAGCTGAAAGTCGAAGACGTCGGAGACACAGTGATGCTGCCGGGTATCCTGGTCGACCGATTCGAATTCCGTAAGCTGAACCAGAAGCTGCAATCGAGTGCCCGCGTCACTGATCCGGGCGAATCGGAATTCCACGAAGACGATGTTGTGCCGCTGGACACGATTGAACAAGTGAACCGCGAGATCGAAGCTTCGAGTGGCAAGACGGTCAAGACCGCCAGACCGCGACCTGCGACCGCCAGCACCCAGTTGTTGGGAATTACCAAGGCCGCCGTTCAAAGCGACAGCTTTATTTCGGCAGCCAGCTTCCAGGAAACAACCAAGGTGCTGACCGAAGCGGCGATCGCCGGCAAGATCGACAACCTGGTTGGCTTGAAAGAAAACGTCATTCTGGGTCACTTGATTCCCGCCGGCACCGGTTTCCAACTGCATCAGCAGTCAGAAGTCAAAATCAAGCCGGAAGCGTTGGCCGAGATCTACGCAGAACGCGATCGCATTCTGGCGGCTCGAGCTAACTTATTGAGCGAACCAGATTTGACGAGCAGCCTTCCAGACGGGAAGTAAGCGATTTCGATAGGTCGAAACGCGTTCGCCGTTGCACAAAATTGGATTTTTCGAGACAAAAACAGGACTCTCGAGTCGAAGCTTGAAGTTCTTGCTCACGACATTTACACTTTGCGGTTTCCCAACCATTCCCGCGGCGACGGGATCGTTCGGAATACGCGTCATCGATAAGACATACAGGTAAAAGCATGCCGACGATCAATCAACTGATTCGGAAACCACGAAAGCATCAGCCGGTTCGTACCAAAACTCCGGTGCTGGAAGGTTGTCCGCAGAAACGCGGCGTGTGTTTGCTGGTCAAAACCGTGACACCGAAGAAGCCAAACTCGGCACTGCGAAAGGTGGCTCGTGTTCGCTTGTCGAATGGCAAAGAGATCACGGCATACATCCCCGGTGAAGGCCACAACCTGCAGGAACACTCGATCGTGCTGGTGCGCGGTGGTCGTGTTCGCGACTTGCCAGGGGTGCGTTACAAGATTATTCGCGGTGTGCTCGATACGCTCGGTGTCGCCAAGCGTATGCAGGCTCGCAGCCGCTACGGTGCCAAGCGACCGAAGTAATCGGTGTGCGGTGTGCTGATCAGGCAAGATTATCAGCGATGAGATCGCTAGAGTTGTCTTGCCGATATGGTGTCGATTGCTGAATTGGATCTGTACGGGGCCGCGATCAGGAATGGCCCTTTCGCGAATCACTGCTGAAAAAAGACTCAAAAATGGCCGACAAGTTTACCGCCAGCCGAACGCAACTGAAGCCCGATCCTCGATACGGTTCAAAGCTAGCATCGAAGTTCATCAACTGCCTGATGCACGACGGCAAGAAGAGTGTCGCGCAGCGGTCGTTCTATTCGGCGATGGATCTGATCTCTGAAAAGATTCCGGACAAAGAGCCGATCGAAATATTTACGATGGCAGTTGAGAATTGCCGTCCGTCCCTGGAAGTGAAGTCGAAACGCGTTGGCGGTGCGAATTATCAGGTGCCAACACCCGTGAATTCGAAGCGACAACAAACCTTGGCGATCCGCTGGATCCTGGAAGTTTGTCGTGACAAGAAGGGGCGACCGATGGATCGTCGGCTGGCAGAGGAATTCATGGCCGCCTATCGTCGCGAAGGTGCTGCAATCACCAAGCGAGAGAATGTGCATCGCATGGCCGAAGCCAACAAGGCGTTTTCTCACTTCGCGTGGTGATTGTTGGAATAACAATTCTCCAGGCAAATCCATTGCGACGCGTCGGAATACGAAAGACCCGGTGTCATTTGATGCCGGGTCTCGTTGCATTACGTGTCGCGCTGAAACGTGGGCCAGACGCCACTGATTCAGGCTCGCGAGACATTCATATTAACTTGGATGCGATCTAAGACAGGCTCGCTCATCATGGCAACCTCAATTAAACAAATTCGAAATATCGGCATCATCGCTCATATTGATGCCGGCAAGACGACAACCACCGAACGAATTCTGTTTTACGCTGGCGCTACACATCGCATGGGAGATGTCGACGACGGAACGACCGTGACAGATTTCGATCCGGAAGAAGCCGCACGCGGGATTACGATTTACTCCGCCGCGATTTCCTGTCGCTGGCACGACCATACAATCAACATCATCGATACGCCAGGTCACGTCGACTTCACCGCCGAAGTCGAGCGAAGTTTGCGAGTCCTGGACGGTGGGGTGGTCGTCTTCAGCGCTGTGGAAGGGGTCGAAGCTCAAAGCGAAACCGTCTGGCGACAGGCCGACAAATACCATGTTCCACGAATTTGTTTCATCAACAAGATGGATCGAATCGGTGCCGGGTTCGAACGCGTGTTCGATCAGATCGCAACGCGGCTGCACGCGTCGCCGGTGGCGGTGCAGTTGCCGATTGGTGAAGGTCCTGCAGATCGCCCCGACGGCTTTTGCGGCATTATCGATCTGATCGAAATGAAGGCGATGTACTTTGACAGTGCCACCCAGGGCCGCGAGATCCGGGTTGAGGAGATTCCTGCTGCCGATGCGGAACGCGCTCAGGAATGGCGCACGAAACTGATTGACTCGATTGCGTTGATCGACGAAGAGGCCTTCGCCATCTTTGACAATACGGGTGATCTACCGCCTGAACAGATCATACGCGTGCTGCGTAAAGCCGTGATTGCGTGCCAGATTCAGCCGCTGTTCTGTGGCGCGTCGCTCGACTACGTCGGAGTGCAACCGATCCTGGACGGTGTCATCAGGTATCTGCCTAGCCCTGAAGATGTACCTGCAGTGAAAGGCAAAAATCCCAATCCAAAAAAGGACAAAGAAGAGGTACGCCACCCGAACGACAAGGATCCTCTGTGCGGGCTGGTATTCAAGATTCACATCGACGAACACACCGAATTGTACTTCGTCCGAATCTATTCAGGTATTTTGAAAAGTCGTTCACGCCTTTTGAATCCGCGCACAGGCGGCAAGGAACTCATCAGCCAGCTCTGGCGAATCCAGGCCGATTCACGAGAAAAACTCGACGAGGCGTTTGCTGGAGATATCGTCGGGATTGTCGGCCCGAAAGACTCGGCCACGGGTGACACATTGTGCGACCCTCTGCATCCAATCCTGCTCGAATCGATCCAGTTTCCCGAGTCGGTGATTTCGATGGCCATTGAACCCGAAAGCAGCGCTGATCGCAAAAAACTGGATGATATCCTTGCACTGATGGCCAAACAGGACCCGACATTCTCACGAAATTCTAGTGAAGAAACCGGCCAGACGATCATCAGCGGTATGGGTGAATTGCATTTGGAAATCATCAGCAAGCGGATTGATCGCGACTTTAAGTTGAAAATTCGTACCCACCGCCCACGAGTCACTTATCGAGAGAGCATTCGGAGCGCGGCCGAGGCGGAAGGTCGGCTGGAGCGGCAGGGCCCGGGAGGCAACCAATTCGCGGTTGTGAAGATCAAGGTGGAGCCGAGTCATGATTCGTCGGCCACGGTCATCAACAAGCTGAAGCCGGGAGAATTAACTGAAGAATTGCAGACGACACTCGTTCGAGCCCTGCAGGAGCAGCTTGCGGGTAGCGGGACCGTCGGGTTTCAACTCCATGACCTCAAGGTCACAATCATGGACGTCCAGGCGCGCGAAGGTGAAACAACCGATGCTGCGATCCAATTCGCCGCAGCGATGGCGTTTCGCCAAGCTCTGCAGAAGGCTGGGACCGTTTTACTCGAACCGATCATGAAGCTGGAAGTCGTTACGCCAGAATCCTTTGTAGGCAATGTCTCAGCCGATTTGAACGCGCGACGCGCGATAATCGTTAACACTGAACTTCGAAACAATCTAGTTGTCATCGACGCGGAAGCGCCTTTGGCGACAATGTTTGGCTATTCGAACGACGTTCGCAGCCTGTCGCAGGGGCGAGCGTCATATTCGATGGAACCACTGCGGTTTCACGAGGCGCCCGCCAAAATTTTGGAAGAAATGCTCGGCTAAAGCGTCGGATTTTGGCCTGCTGGGTACGGGCGCGACGAAATCAAAGAGATTCCGAACGGCTTTCGTTGACAATGTCGAACTGCATCAATACCATCTTCGATCCCCCGCCGCACGGTCGCCGCAGACACACTGTTGGCACAGTGTCTGTACCTCAGGGGTCAGTCCCTTTGGGTGGCTGAATAGTGTTGTTTTGAAGTGGGGCGTCTGGTCGCAGCGAGCTCGCTGTGACAGGCAAGGTCAAGTTTCAATTGCACCGAGTGTGCGTACAGGAATTTTCGAGTGAGCGCCATTAAACAAGATCGAATTCGAATTCGGATGGAAGCTTACGATCATTCCGTATTGGATCAATCGGCCGCTGAAATTGTCGATACCGCAAAGCGGACCGGAGCGGTTGTTCACGGCCCGGTGCCGTTGCCGACTCGGATTGAGCGATATACCGTGCTGAGAAGTCCGCACATTGACAAGAAATCTCGCGAGCAATTCGAGATTCGAACTCATAAGCGGTTGATCGACATCATTCAACCAACCGGCAAAACGGTTGATGCATTGAATAAACTGTCGCTGCCTGCCGGGGTGGACGTGAAAATTAAGGCGTCCGCCGGCTGAGTTATTGGGTGATGTGCGGTTCTTTGCAAGAAGGCCGCTGATTTTGTCGGGCCCCTCTGGTCGAGATTCGGCCGGGCGTCGACGAGTCGGGTGGAAAAAGGGTTCAGGTCATGGCGGGTTTGCTAGGCTGCAAGGTTGGGATGACGCAGGTCTATGACGGAGCGGGCGCGGAAGTGCCTGTGACGGTCGTGAAGGCGGGGCCTTGCGCGGTACTGCAGGTGCGAACAGTTGAACGAGACGGTTACGAAGCGGTGCAACTCGGTTTCGGCAGCAAGCCGCGTCGGTTGTGCTCGCGATCGGAATCAGGTCATATCTCGGGTGTTCATCCGGGCCTGGTCGAAAAGTCAGTACTCGGCAGCGACGACGCAGCGTTTCGATTTGTTCGCGAGTTTCGATTGGCGGCTGATGAGGCCAAACCGACCACGGGCGACGTGTTGAGCGTGGGGATGTTTTCGGAGGTTGCTCACGTTGATGTGACCGGCACTTCGAAAGGTCGTGGATTCGCCGGTGTTATGAAGCGCCACAACTTTGGTGGCGTCTGTGCAAGTCACGGGGTGAAGAAGGTTCATCGTTCTGGTGGATCGACCGGCCAGAGCACAGATCCTGGCAAAGTGTTCAAGGGAACCAAGATGCCAGGTCGCTTTGGTGGTGTTCGTTCCACGGTTCGTCGCCAAAAGGTCGTGGTGGTCGATGCCGAGCGAAATCTGCTGCTGATTCGTGGTGCTGTTCCAGGCTTTTCTGGCGGTTATCTGATGATTCGTCCAACGAACTGCTACTAATAGTTTGTGCGGGTAGCTGACGGTCGCGATCTACGGCTGAGATGGATGGCAGGGTTATTAGAGATGCATACGTTACAAGTGTTTTCCCTGGCGGGCGAGCCAACCGGCGAATCGTTTTCGTTGGATTTGGCGAAGATCGCCGAGAGCGTGAATAAGGTGCTGTTGCACGACGCTGTCGTGATGTACCAGGCCAACCTGCGTGTCGGCACCGCCAAGTCGAAGTCTCGAGCAGAGGTTTCCGGAAGCGGTAAGAAGCTGTTCAAGCAGAAGGGAACTGGTAACGCCCGTATGGGTAACAAGCGAACCCCTGTTCGCCGTGGAGGCGGGCACTGCTTCGCCAAGCGTCCAAAGGACTGGGGTTACCGGATGCCAGCGAAGGCGCTGCGTCTGGCAACCCGAATGGCGATCCTTTCCAAGTTCGTCGATGACGAAGTGACAATCGTCGAGTCGATCCAATTGGAAGCACCAAAGACCAGCACGATTTCGCGACTCGTGAACAAGCTGGGCTTTGCCGGCAAATCGTGCATGATCGCCATCGACAAGCATGATCCGGTGGTCTGGAAATCGTGCCGCAACATTCCGCGGCTATCGCTGTCGCCCTGCGGTGAATTGAATGCTCACAGCATTCTGTCTCGCAAGCGATTTGTGATCACCAAGGACGCGTTGAGTCGACTGTTGGCGCGGTAGTTGTAAAGTCGAAATGGCGACAGCAAGTTTTGTTTAAGAGCTGGTTGAGGGAAGGTGGATTGTGGCTGCGGAACACTCGAATGCGTTGAGCGTTTACAACGTGATTCACAAGGCGCACGTCACCGAAAAAGCGACGCACCTTGTCGAACGCCGGAACATGTACACGTTCCTGGTCAACAAGTCGGCGACGAAGGATGAGATTCGTCAAGCAGTTGAAGAACTGTGGGACGTGCGAGTTGTCAGCGTGAAGACCATGAATCGCGTTGGCAAGCCGCGTCGACACAAAATGCGTGAGTCGACGGCCGCAGATACGAAGAAGGCAATTGTGATTCTGCACTCTGAAGATCGAATTGCGTTCTTCTGATAATTGAGATTCGAGGGTTCTCGCGATGGGTATGCGATTTTATAAGCCGACGAGTGCCGGGCGGCGCGGCGGTATGGTCAGCGATTTCAAGGAAATCACTGATCGTAAGAAGAAGCCGGAAAAGAGTCTGATCGAACCGTTCAAGAAAAAGGGTGGCCGTAACTTCCAGGGGAAGATTACGACGCGTCATCGTGGCGGTGGTCATAAGCGAATGTATCGCCTGATCGATTTCCGTCGTGAGAAGGACGGCGTCGAAGCGGTTGTGACGCATATTGAATACGATCCGAACCGCACATCGCGTATTGCCTTGCTGCAGTATACCGATGGCGAGAAGCGCTACATCATCGCTCCCGAAGGCTTGGTTGCCGGCATGAAGTTGATGAGCGGTGCAGATTCGGAGCCGAAGGTCGGCAACACGTTGCCGCTGGCAAAGATTCCTACTGGCACGACGATTCACAACATCGAATTGCAGCCAGGCAAGGGAGCCCAGCTCTGCCGTAGTGCTGGCACATCGGCAGTGTTCAACGCAACTGAAGGTGGGTGGGCTCAGATCACATTGCCGTCCGGAGAAGTTCGCCGCGTTCCAGCCAGTTGCCGCGCTACGATCGGTAGCGTTGGTAACACGGAGCATTCCAGTCGCGTGCTGGCGAAAGCCGGTCGTGTTCGCTGGATGGGTGTTCGACCTTATGTTCGCGGTTCAGCAATGAATCCAGTCGCGCACCCGATGGGCGGTGGTGAAGGTCGCCGTTCTGGTGGTCGTCATCCAGTTAGTCCAACCGGCAAACTCGCCAAGGGTGGTCGGACGCGTAATCCACGCAAGCCGACTCGTAACGCGATTATTCGTCGTCGCAAGTCGGTGCGGTATGGTCAATTGAAGCTCTGAAGCTGTTTTGTAAATCGGTCGGATCGGTCACGCGGTTTTTTGCTGGAATTTTGGGATGGGACGTTCAGTACGCAAGGGTCCATATATCGACGCCGGCTTGATCGTGAAGATCGGAAAGCTGGATGCCGTTCGGAAAAAAGAGCCGATCAAGACTTGGGCGCGACGTTCGACGATTTCGCCTGATTTTGTTGGCCACACCTTTCAGGTTCACAACGGCAAGAAGCATCTGGATGTTTATGTCACCGAAGAAATGGTGGGACATAAGCTCGGTGAATTCGCTCCGACGCGAATCTTCAAAGGCCACGGCAATAAAGGCAACAAGTAACGGTTCGCGAGCACCGTTTTAGGTTTGGTGATCACATGGCTTACGTTTCGAAACTGAAGTTCGCTCGAATTGCGCCGACCAAGGTTCATCACGTGTTGGATCTGGTCCGCGGCAAGACGGTCGACGCCGGGTTAGATGCTTTGCGATTCATCCCGAATCGCAGTGCTCGCATGGTCGAGAAGCTGATCAAGAGTGCTCGCGCGAATGCAGAAGATCGCGGTGAACGCAATGTTGGTTCACTGTTCGTGTCCACTGCGATGGCTGGATCGGGGCCGACCTTGAAGCGAATTCAGCCGCACGCTCGCGGTATGGGATTCATGATTAAAAAGCGATTCACGCATATTACGATTGGACTGGAAGCACGCAACTAATTCATTCGCATTGTTGAATGATGCGATTAGGAGACAACGGCAATGGGCCAAAAGGTTCGGCCTACCGGATTTCGAATCGGAATCGTTGAAGAATGGCGTAGTCGCTGGTACGCAGCGAAGGCGGAATTCGGCGATCTGCTGATCGAGGATCACAAGATTCGTTCGTTTGTGAAAAAGCGTTACGAATTCGCGGCGATTCACAAGGTTGAAATCGAGCGAACACGTGACCAGGTGATTTGTCACGTTCACACTGCTCGTCCTGGAATCATCATTGGCCGCAAAGGCCAGGAAGTGGATCGCCTGAAGACGGAACTCGAAGATCTGACCGGTCGCAAGATGGACCTGAAGATCGTCGAAATCGGTCAGCCGTTCCGCAGTGCCATTCTAGTGGCAGAAGATATCGCTCAACAACTGGTCAAACGTGGCAGCTTCCGCAAGGTAATGAAGCGCTCGATGGATCAGGCGATGGAAGCGGGTGTCGATGGAGTGAAGATCGAACTGTCGGGTCGATTGGGTGGGGCCGAAATGTCCCGCACTGAAAAGGCCAGCCGCGGTTCGATCCCGCTGTCGACGTTGCGAAAGCGGATTGATTACGGTCTCGCCGTAGCGAAAACGACGATGGGTACGATTGGTGTCAAGGTTTGGATCGATTTAGGCGACGAGGAGGTTAACGATGGCTCTCATGCCCAAGCGGGTCAAGCATCGCAAAGAGCAAAGAGGGCGCGTAAAAGGTAATGCTACTCGAGGGGCTACGGTGGCCTTCGGTGAGTGGGGTCTGCAGACAATTGATGCAGGTCATATTCGTGGCAATACCATCGAAGCCTGTCGCGTGGCCGCAACCCAATACGTGCGCGGTGAGGGTAAGCTATATATTCGCATTTTCCCGAACAAGCCGATGACGGCTCGTCCGTTGGAAACGCGAATGGGTACAGGCAAGGGCGAACCCGATCACTGGGTTGCCGTGATTCGACCCGGCAAAGTCTTGTTCGAGCTCTCAGGCGTGTCGCAGGCGGCGGCTCGCGAATGTTTCGCTCGCGTGGCTTACAAACTGCCGGTACGGGTTCGAATGGTTGGTCGGCACGTTTGATTGAGACGATATGACGGGATCTGCCATGGCACGATCCTGCGACGAGATAGAAACTGGGGTGTGATGTGCATCGATGTGACGATCTACGGCAGATGGCGCTGGATCAGCTCGAAAACCTGGCGATTGACTGCGCTAAGGAAGAGTTTGGTTACCGATTTGGGTCGCACGAAGATGCGAAGGCCAAGGCCGGCCTGCGTTCCAGTTTGCGTCGACAAATTGCCCGCATTACAACCGTGATTGCCGAGAAGCAACGCGCGGCCGCGGCAGTCAGCAAGTAACAAGCGAGTGAGTGGAAGTTCGCTTTGCCAGGTGGCGCGAGCGAGATATCAGTGAACAAGCGGCGGTTGGCAGGAATTGTTGTATGAGAAGGCGACTTGTGGGTGTTGTGGCTTCGGACCGCTGTGATAAGACGCGGCGAGTCGAAGTGCAGCGAGTCTATCGTCACTCGAAATACCAGAAGACGGTTACGGGGACAACGGTTTGCCACGCACACGATGAGAACAACGTTTCAAAGACGGGTGACGTTGTCGAGATCGTGGAAAGTCGCCCGATGTCCCGCCTGAAGCGCTGGTGTGTGGTGAGTGTGATTACGAGCGCCAACAGTCCTGTGGCGACCGAAGCGGTTCAGTGATACGGTCAGGAGCGTGGTGCTGAAATGATTCAGATGCAGACGATGGTCAATGTGGCGGACAACACGGGCGCGAAGACGGCTCGATGCATTAAAGTGCTAGGGTCGAACCGCCGCGTTGCCAGATTGGGTGACATTGTCGTGGTCGCCGTTCAAAAGGCCTTGCCAAACGGTGGAGTTGGTCATAAAGCCGTGGTGAAGGGGGTCGTGGTTCGAACCCGACAACCGTCGCGTCGAGTTGATGGCAGTTATGTCCGGTTTGATACGAACGCGATCGTGCTGGTCGACAACGACAACAATCCGCGTGGCACTCGTATCTTCGGTGCGGTCGCCCGCGAACTGCGCGATCGCCGATTTATGAAAATCATCAGTTTGGCTTCGGAAGTCGTCTGAACTGGTTAAAAGTTGAGAGCTGGCAACATGCGTATGCGTAAGGGCGATATGGTGGTTGTGATTACCGGCGATGACGCTGGCAGCACGCCACGAAGAATTTTGCGAGTCCTGGATGGCGGTGAGCGCATCCTGGTTGAGGGCGTCAACCGCGTGTACAAGCACGTGAAGCGAGGTCATCCCAGCAGTCCGCAGGGTGGTCGATTATCTCGCGAGTTGCCGATTGCAAGCTCCAACGCCTTGGTCCATTGCGGACAGTGCAATAAGGGTGTGCGAGTCGGAACGCGAATCGTTGAAACTTCGCGCGAGCGTTACTGCAAGAAATGCAAGGGCTCGCTTGGTACCATCGGCGCCCCGAAGACTGGCAACTAGAGAGACGGATTCTGACCATGTCACGGTTGTTTGAAAAATATAAGACAGAAGTCTTGCCCTCGCTGAAAAAGACGATGGGTCAAGAGAACGTGCATGCGGTTCCACGGATCCTCAAGGTCGTGGTCAGCATGGGTTTGGGTAAAGCGTTGGCCGATCGCAAACGCATTGAAGAAGCGGCCGATCACCTGAAGACGATTTCGGGCCAGAAAGCGTTGATTACAAAATCACGCCGCGCCGTTTCGGGCTTCCGCCTACGTGAGAATGTGGACGTTGGTTGCAAAGTGACGTTACGCGGGGCGCGAATGTACGATTTCCTGGACCGTCTCGTGACGCTCGCGCTGCCTCGTGTTCGCGACTTCCGTGGGGTTCGTTCGACCGGCTTCGATGGCAATGGCAACTTCAGCATGGGCTTGAATGAACAAACCGTGTTTCCGGAAATCGATCCGGACAAGGTGACTTACATTCAAGGGATGAATATCGCCATCGTGACGACGGCAAAGACTGACGACGACGCACTATTGCTGCTGAAGGAAATGGGTATTCCGTTCGTTAAAGAGCAAGCGGTCTGACCCGGATTCGACAAGGTTTACAATAGCGGACTGTAAATTCCGCGTTTCGATCGTGAGAGGGATGAAATGGCGACAGTTGCACATGTTGTCAAAGCAAAAAAGAAGCCGAAGTTTTCGACCCGTCAGGAGCATCGCTGCCAGCTATGCGGTCGAGCTCGGGCGGTGTATCGTAAGTTCAAATTGTGCCGTATCTGTTTTCGGAACCTGTCGCTCGACGGCATGATTCCTGGTGTCAAGAAGGCGAGCTGGTGACGCTATGGCTGATGGTGTTTCGGACATGATCACGCGGATTCGCAACGCGGTCAGTAATGAGAGCGCGTTTGTGGATGTGAAGAATTCCAAGTTGAACCGTGCGGTTCTGGAAGCGGTGAAGCGCGAAGGCTACATCTGGAGTTTTGAAGCACCGGCTGAGATTCCTGGCGTGTTGCGCGTGACTTTGAAGTACGCCGCTGATGGCGGTTCGGTCGTCCGACATTTGCGTCGGGTCAGTCGACCTGGCTGCCGTATCTATTCGACGGTTGATGATCTGCCTCAAGTTCTTCAAGGCTTGGGCGTGTGCATTATCTCGACGAATAAGGGTGTGGTCAGCAGCCGAGAAGCACGTCAGATGCGCGTCGGTGGCGAAGTCTTGTTCGTGATGTGGTGATCGTCTGAATCTTGGAAATCGACGCACAGCAGCGTCTGCGTGAGAGTTGAGAAACGAGAATGTCACGAATTGGAAAAAAGCCGATCCCGATTCCAACCGGGGTCAACTTCGCGTTTAAAGACGGTGTTGCCACGGCGACCAAGGGCAATCGTACCTTGACCGTCCCGGTTGATGCACGAATTGCCGTGAAGATTGAAGATCAAAAGAATGTGGTTGTGACTCGTGTTGATGAGACCCGAGACAGCCGCGCTCTGCATGGTCTCACTCGCAGTCTGCTGGCCAATGCCATCGTCGGCCTGGTCACACCTTGGGAAGTGAAACTGGAAATCGTCGGAGTTGGTTATCAGGCCACCATGAAATCGGGTGTGCTGTCACTGCAGGTGGGTTTCGCTCACACCGTCGATTTAAAGGTTCCCGAAGGGGTCGCATGTGAGTTGCCTGACAACACTCACTTGGTGATCCGTAGTGCGGACAAGCAGGCGGCCGGCCAGTATGCCGCCAACATTCGTGCTGTTCGTCCACCGGAGCCTTACAAAGGCAAAGGTATCCGCTACGCTGGCGAACGCGTCCGCCGCAAGGCTGGTAAGGCATTCGGTAGCTGATCGAAGATTAGGTAGCTCGTTTTAATAAGCTGGTAGAGTTGTCATGAAGCGTCAAGAAATCATCTCCAAGCAGCGTGAACGCCGTTCGTTTCGCGTCCGCAATCGCCTGAAGGCGGGTCGCCCTCGACTGTCCGTGTTCCGTAGCGGTCGACATATTTATGCTCAGGTGATCGATGACGAGACTGGCAAGACGCTGGTGGCTGCTTCGTCATTGGAGGAGTCGTTGCGTGGCAAGCCAGGCAGCGGTGGAAACTGTGCGGGCGCCGAAATAATCGGCCGCGAGATTGCGACACGAGCTTTGTCGCATGGTATCAAGACTGTTTCGTATGATCGTGGGCCTTACCGCTTCCATGGTCGGCTGGCCAAGTTGGCCGAAGCCGCTCGTGCAGCAGGGCTCGATTTCTAGGGTTGGAACCATTTTGCCCTAGTGGCTGGAGATAAAGTAACGTGGCTGGCGAAACAACGAATTCAGATTCCCCGGAACGCGTCGTCCAGATTCGTCGATGTGCTTGCGTGGTTAAGGGTGGACGTCGATTCAGTTTCACCGCCTTGGTCGTCGTGGGTGACGGACAGGGACGAGTGGGTTATGGATACGGCAAGGCGATCGAAGTGCCATTGGCAGTAGAAAAGGCCGTGAAGGCCGCCAATCGCAATATGATGCGTTGTCCATTGACGAAGAACTCGATCCCACACCAGGTGATCGGACGATTTGGTTCAAGCCAGGTGATGCTGATGCCTGCCAATCCCGGGACTGGAATCATCGCCGGAGCCTGTGTGCGAGCGGTGGCGGAATCTTTAGGAATCGCAGACGTCTTGACGAAGACTCGTGGATCCAGCAATCCCATCAACGTGGTGAAAGCGGCATTCAATGCCTTGTCACAATTGCGCAGCCGCGAAGAAATCGGTCGGCTGAGAGGAGTGGGTGTCTAACATGATGTTGCACGATCTGGGGCTTGAAACCCCACGCCGCACACGTAAACGAGTGGGAAGAGGTATCGGTTCGGGACACGGAAAGACCTCAGGCCGCGGTCATAAGGGTGCCGGGAGCCGTTCTGGTCACAAGAACCGCGTGGGCTTTGAAGGCGGTCAAATGCCGTTGATTCGACGAGTCGCCAAGCGCGGCTTTTCAAATCGACAGTTCGCGCAGGACGTCGCCGAAATCAACTTGAAGGACCTGGAAAAGGCCTTCTCGACCGACGCCGTTGTCGACCTGAAGTCGTTGCGAGAGCATGGCCTTGCCGGCAACGGTAAGATTTCTGTGCGGATTCTGGGTGACGGTGCGCTGACCAAGCGTTTGACCGTTCACGCCAACCACTTCTCGCGGTCGGCCGAGGAAGCGATTATGGCCAAGGGTGGTAAGGTTGTCCGCGTCGGTTTTGGCGAAGCGACTACCTGATCACCACCACCCAACTGATCAACATCACCACCACCCAACTGATCAACGCCGTTGAGTCGGTGTTCTCGATAAACCAAACAATGTACAAGTCTGTCAGCAACTTCCGATTTGATCATAAGCATAGAAGCCTATTGGCTTTGATGCTGGTGATTTTATGTGTCGTGCTGACAACGATCTCGACACCGATGGAGCGGGTCCAATCTGCGGTGTTGCCAACTGTTCTCATGATCTTTGCGGCATTAACGATGCCCAGGGGATCAGTGGTCCTGCGGAGCAGCCAAGATCATGTTTAAGCAAATCCGCAATGTCTGGGCGATCCCCGAATTACGAAACCGCCTGCTGCTAACATTGCTCCTGCTCGGGATTTATCGTCTCGGGTTCATGATGCCATTGCCATTCGTTGACCAGTCAGCACTGGCTGAAACGCTGCAGCGACGGGGTCAATCTGGCATGAACCAGATGATGAGCATGTTGTCGCTGTTCTCGGCGTCGAACATCGGAATGATGACTATCTTCGGGTTGGGAATCATGCCGTATATCTCCGCGTCGATCATCTTCCAGTTGCTCGGAACGGTGTATCCACCACTTGAGAAGCTGCAGAAGGAAGGCGAAGCGGGCAGGAAGAAGATCAATGAGTGGACGCGATACGCCACCGTGGTGATTTGTTTTTTCCAAAGCTACTTTTGGATCAGTTTCATCGCCAGCCAGGATGACCAGATTATTCTGAAGGATTGGCGAGGTGGGTACATCGCGTTGATCTGTGCGATCACGATGACCGCGGGCAGCATCCTGCTGATGTGGATTGGTGAGCAAATCGACGAATACGGTTTGGGAAATGGTGTGAGTTTGTTGATCATGGCGGGCATCCTGTCACGATTGCCCACTGCACTGTCAACGGTCATCAATCCTGCCTTCACCGAAGGGATCGCGCTGGGAAGCCGATCGGGTATCGATCGATTGATCGTACTGGTCGTGGTGTTCTTCGGTGTTGTCTGGTGGGTGGTATTGATAACTCAAGCCCAACGCAAGATTAACGTGCAGAGTCAAAAGCATGTTCGAGGGAACAAGGTGTATGGTGGACGCACCGAAAGTTTGCCGCTGCGATTGAATCAGTCCGGTGTGATGCCGATTATTTTTGCATCCAGCTTACTGATGTTTCCTTACATTATTTTCCACCAGTTGAGTTTGCTCAACATCAGTTATCTGCAAAACATCTTCCAGAAGGCGGATAGTGCATTCAACAACCATGCGGGATTCGTCTACAACTTCTGCTACATTTCGTTGATCTTCTTTTTCTGCTATTTCTGGACGGCAATCATCTTCAATCCGACCGAAATGGCGTCGAATTTGAAGGACTATGGAAGCTTCATCCCCGGTTATCGTCCCGGTGACCGAACGGCCAGTTACCTGGAACGTGTGATGACCCGAGTGACTTACGTCGGGGCTGCATTCCTGTCACTGGTGGCGGTGATTCCGACAATTGTATCGGCCCTGTTGAACCTGGATTACACGGTTTCCAGTTTCTATGGGGGCACCGGTTTGTTAATTTGCGTTTCAGTTGCTATTGATTTGATCAAAAAAATCGACAGCTACCTGTCAGCTCGTCAGCAGCCTGGGCTGCTGGACGTGCAGGAGTGATCGGCGATGAAGGTTCGTTCCAGTGTGAAGCTGATTTGCGAAGGCTGCAAGGTCGTGCGTCGCAAGGGTCGTGTGTATATTATCTGCTCGACGAATCCTCGTCACAAGCAGCGGCAGGGTTGATTCGGTTCTGCCTTGGATAGTTCAGTTTTCCTAGTGAGTTGATTGATATGCCGCGTATTCAAGGTGTGGATTTGCCGAGCGACAAGCATGTCGTGGTGGCGCTGCAATATATCTATGGTATTGGCGATTGGGTGGCATCCGAAATCTGCTTCCGCCTCGGAATCGACCCATTTTTGAAGGCCTCGGCGTTGACCGATGATGCCGTCGCCAAGATCTCGGGTCTGTTGGACAAAGACTATTTGGTCGAAGGTCAACTGCGACGTTCGGTCCAGCAGAACATTGCCCGCCTCCGTGATATCCAGTGTTATCGTGGGCTTCGCCATCGTCGCAACCTGCCTGTTCGCGGTCAGCGGACACGCACGAATGCCCGCACTCGAAAAGGTGTGAAGAAGACGGTTGCCGGCAAGAAGGGCGTTAAGGACATGAAGCACTGATCTTTGCCGACGCGATCTGGTACCATTTGGGAGCAGAGACGCGTCAAATTCTGGCGACAAGTTCGCCAGCGTATTCTCAGTTTCAAAGTTTTGTTTGAGTGTCAGTCGTTTTCGCTGGCGTGAAGAGGCGGCAGGTTTCGTTATGGCAAAAGTCAAAAAGCGTAAAGTTCGACGGAATATCACTCGAGGGATCGCCCATATCCAGGCGACCTTCAACAACACCATCGTCACCATCACGGACGTCAATGGTGATGTGCTGTGCTGGGCTTCGGCCGGCACCGTCGGTTTCAAAGGCAGCCGTAAGAGTACACCATTTGCCGCTCAACGTGCCGCCGAAACCTGTTCGGAACGTGCTGCAAAGTTCGGCATGAAGGAAATGGAAGTCCAAGTTAAGGGTCCTGGTTCAGGACGCGAAAGCGCGATCACCGGACTGCAGACCTCTGGCGTGGTTGTCCGATCGATTGAGGACATCACACCAATTCCGCATAATGGTTGCCGACCTCGCAAGAAGCGACGTGTCTGATCTGATCCGATTTGTGTGTTTGGGTTTCAGTTTCGAAGTTTGTAGGTGAGTGTTCAATGAGAATTCGATGGCGCGGCCTTGAACTGCCAAATCGGGTCGTTACAGAAAAAGAAACCCTGACCAGCACGTACGGAAAGTTCGTCATCGAACCGTTTGAACGCGGTTTCGGGGCAACGATCGGTAACAGCCTGCGTCGCATTTTGCTTTCCAGCTTGGAAGGCAGTGCCGTTACACGTATCAAGATTCAAGGCGTGCAGCACGAATTCACGACGATTCCCGGGATCGTAGAAGACGTGACCGACATTTGCCTGAACTTGAAATCAGTGATTTGCAAAAACCATGGGCTGGTTCCCAAAACGTTGCGGATCGAACGCCACGAGCGCGGTGTTGTTACCGCGGGTGACATCGTTGTTGACGATCAAGTTGAGATCTTTAACAAAGAAATGGTCATCGCCACGATGACCGACGACGTTTCGCTGCATATCGAATTGCAGGTTGAAAATGGTCGTGGGTATTCTCCCGTTTCCGAACAACCTGAGCATCAGAACGAAGTCGGAGTAATTCCGATCGATTCGATTTTCTCGCCGATCACGCGCGTGCGATACAAGATCGAAGAAACTCGCGTCGGTCAGCGCACGAACTACGACCGGTTGATCTTGGAAATCTGGACCAACGGCACGGTGTTGCCGGATATGGCGCTGGTCGAAGCCGCCAAGATCCTGCGAAAGCACTTGAACCCGATTATTACCTACCGCGAACCTGGTCCTGAAACGTTCCCGGACAGCGGACTGCGAAATATGCACGAAACGACAGGATACGCTCCTGTCGATCTCGAGCTGGAAGAACGTCTGGGTCGTAGCCTGGCGGAATTGAACCTGTCGGTCCGAGCAACCAACTGCCTGGAATCTGAAGGAATCAATACCGTCCGTGATTTGGTGATTCGCACCGAAGATCAACTGCTGCAGGTCCGCAACTTCGGTGACACGACGTTGCAGGAAGTTCGTGAACGATTGAACTCAATCGGGTTGCGACTGGGCATGCGATTACCGCAATCGATGCAGCAGCGCGATCGCTAACAATTGAAACAGTTTCCCTTTGTTATGGTTTTGATAGATCATGCGACATCGAAAAAGCGGTCGTAAACTTAATCGAAATCAAAGTCATCGCACTTCGATGTTTCGAAACATGGCGACGAGTTTGATTTGTGCGGCCAAGCCAGACACCACTGCTCCGAACGCTCCAAAAGTCGCCGGTCGTATCATTACGACCGTCGAAAAGGCTAAGGAACTGCGTCCCATCGTGGAAAAGCTGATCACGTTGGGGAAGAAGGCGATGAGCCACGTCGACGCTGCCAGCCAGTTCGCCACCTCGGCCGAACGGGGTAGTGCTGAGTGGACCGAATGGCGTAAGTCGGATCGATGGCAGCAGTGGGCTGCTGCGATGGCGCCGGCAGTCAACTACCGACGCCGTGCCTTTGCCGCGCTTCGCAGCAAGGAAGCCGTCAATATCCTGTTCAGCGACTTGGCTCCCCGGTTCCGTGAGCGACAAGGTGGTTACACCCGCATTGTGCGCTTGGCGGAATTCCGGTTGGGCGACGCTGGTCGCAAGGCATTGATCGAGTTCGTTGGTACCAATGACCGCAAGAAGGCTCGCCGAGCTGCTCCTGCCGTCAAACCTGCCGCCACAACTTGATCTGGTTTGGATTTGATCGAATCTCATCAGCCCCTCGATGGCCATTGGCAATCGAGGGGCTGTCTGTTTTGACTGAGGCCAATTGCCATCGATGACGATCGTCCGATCGAATGGGCGTTGCTGCAGTGCACCAGTCTGCGCCGGCATTGAAAATGCCGTTGGAACTGCCTCGCCGTGCTCGTGACGGCCCGCCGGGGTCGGCGTTTTCAGTCATCCGCAAACTCGCGAAGGGAGGATTTCGCGGACCTTTGCGGATTAGTGGACGAGTTTCCTGTTCGCTGCGTGCCCAACTACGTCTCGGTCGATCGCGGGACACCAATTCGAAGTTCGAAGACCATTCGAGCGATGCCTGGTTGACAGCTTGGACGGCTGTTCGATAGCCGGTAATCTGACGTCAGATTCCTGGGCGAGATGTTGGAAAGACAGTTATGGCATTACTCGGTTTCGCTTCGCTGTATCAACTTGCAGATCAATTGCCCGCTCCATTGCCCGTTGTTGCAGCGGGTGGCGCGGATCGGACTGTCATTGAAGCGTTGTCAATTGCCCAGCGGCGCGGTTGGGTCGAACCGATTCTGACCGGGGCCATTGATGAAATTCGGGGTTTAGCCAAAGACCTCGATATCGACCTCGCCGATTTTCGACTGATCGATGCCGCCGACCCTGCGGCCGCGGCCGTTAACGAAGTGAGAAATGGCCGGGCACGCATGCTGATGAAAGGTCAGATCACCACGCCCGCTTTCATGAAGGCGGTGCTGTCTCGAGACACTGGATTACGTACTAATCGGTGTATCTGCCAGGTCGTACTGATGGAGATCCATCGCGATTCGAGGCGATTCCTGCTGTCGGATACGGGCATCACAGTTCAGCCAACGCTCGAGCAGAAAGAAGATATCCTGCGCAGCATGGTCGATGTGGCACTCGCTCTGCGCGACGGGGACACCACCGAATCACCACGCATCGGCGTGATGTCGGCTACCGAGAAACTCACCGACGTGATGCCGGATACCGCCGATGCCGTGGAACTTGCCCGCCGGAATTCCGTCGGTGAAATCTCCGGCTGCCTTGTTCAGGGACCATTGTCATTCGATCTGGCCTATGCTTCGGACGCCGGAGAAAAGAAATGCATCGAAGGAGCGGTGGTTGGCGCCGCCGATGCCATGCTGTTCCCGAATTTGCTGGCAGCCAATCTGACCGTCAAAGCGATCATGTACACGGCCGATTGCCGGTTCGGAGGCGTCTTGTGCGGGGCGGCATGCCCCGTTGTCTTCATGTCGCGAGCTGATTCAACAGAGACGCGACTGAACTCATTGGCGTTCACACTGCGAATGCTGACGGCGAGGGAACAGGTCGTCCGACCTGACGAGAGTGACCGTTGAGATTCGGGCGAGATCCACAGAAGGGGCCTCAATCTGATTTTCAAATCAGGCTCGCAAGTCAATTCACCGCACCTGCGGTGCGCATCATCTTCAGAACCAGCTCTTCGAAGTCCATTTCGTTGGTCGTTTGAGTGCAACCTAATCCATACTTCTTGCCGTAAGCCGCGACCCCGGCCTGGAACTCATCGAATACTCGGCGATATTCACGCAGCGCGCGTTCCGTGATCGTCACCTTGCGCAACGATTCGGTTTCGACGTCCAACAACTCGATTTCGCCCAACAGGTTTGGACGAGCCTCCTGAGGGGCATGAAGCTGAATGATGTGCGGTTCGTAGCTGCGGTGGCGCAGCAGATCGAGACCTCGTTCGTATCCGCTCGGGTCGAACAGATCACTGACAACAATGGCTAGACCTCGGCGCTGTGGCCGCATCGCAAAGCCGCTGATGACTCGAGCCAGATTCGTATCTGTGCCGGTGGGGTCCAGGTTTTCCAGAAATCGCAGCAGCGAGAGGATGCGGTCCTTACCACGCGTCAAAGGAAAGTCGTGCAAGATTTCTTGCGAATAGGCGACGACCGAAACGCGATCCAGATCAGCCAGCGCAATGTAGGCCAGCGCGGCCGTCACTTGACGCGCCAGGTCAAACTTTGGTGGATTCCCAAATCCCATGCTGCGAGAACAATCCAACAGGAAGTAGACGTGCAGGTCTTCTTCTTCCTGGAATCGCTTCAACAGCAGTTCTCCATGTCGAGCGTAGACATTCCAATCCAGATGCCGGAAATCGTCGCCCGGCGTGTATTCGCGATGATCGGCGAACTCGATGCCGCCACCCATCTGTTTCGTGCGCCGCTGAGCCAGCACCGAGCCGCGAAAAACGCGACGCGAAATCAATGACAGGTATTCCAGTTTCTTTAGAAAGTCGCCACCAAACAGCATGGAAAACTCCGCGCGAAGCGCCCCGATCGAAGGCGTTCGCTGACGCTGGGTCACACTGATTTCAAGACATTATGACATTGGCCAGGGACGTTTGGTAGTCGATCGACAGACTCGACGGAATCCAAAAAGTCAATTCGGGCTGCACGCCGGTTAGCCTGGTCACCCGCCGGTTTCCGAACTGCGGCTTGAGTCGAACTGCTTTGGACGCAATGATAAGTGCTTATGGATTTTCGACTCATCGTTGCGTAGAGAGTGGACTGATGGCCGATGGCTTCGATTTGACGCTTTCACGGCGGCAGATGGTGCAGCGCCTGGGTGGCAGTTGGGGCGCAATTGGACTCGCCAGTGCTTTGAGTCAGGCATCCGCCAAAGAACTGGCTTCGCACGCGATCCCCAAGGCCAAGCGTGTCATTCAGCTGTTCATGAACGGGGGACCGTTCGGACCAGACATGTTTGACCCCAAACCGGCCATGGCTCGGCACGAAGGCCAGCGTCCCGCGGAACTTGACGCATTCCGTACCGAGCGCAAGACTGCCGGCTTGATGCCGTCGCCCTTTCAATTCCAGCCGAAGGGAGAGAGTGGCGTTCAAGTCAGTGAACTGCTGCCACAGTTTTCGCAGTGTATTGACGATGTCTGCATTTTGAAATCGGTGTATACCGACAATCCCAATCATGGACCTGCGCTGCTACTCATGAACAACGGCACCATTGTGCCGACTCGTCCCAGCATGGGATCGTGGTTTTCGTACGGTTTGGGAACCGAAAACGAAAGCTTGCCAGGGTATGTCGTCTTGTGCCCCGGGCGGCCGGTCCGCTTTTCGATTTTGTGGACCAGTGCGTTCCTGCCAGGCGAACACCAGGGAACATACATCAATCATTCCAATCTGGAACCGCAAAAGCTGATCCCCTACCTGCGCAACAAAAATCTGCCGGTGTCGGAACAGCAACGGCAGTTGGAACTGATGAGGTCGCTTAACCAGCAGCATTTGGAGGAACGCGGTGGTGACAAGTTGCTGGAGTCGCGCATCACGGCGATGGAAACCGCGTTCCGGATGCAGTTTACCGCGACCGAAGCATTCGATTTGAACAACGAACCCAAGCACATTCGCGACGAATATGGCTCCAGCCATTTCGGAAATGGTTGCCTGTTGGCTCGACGACTTGCCGAGCGCGGAGTGCGGTTCACTCAGGTCTATTACGGCGACGGCCAGCCGTGGGACACTCACAACGACCACAACAATGCCTGCCGTAAACTTTGCCAGGATATTGATGGTCCGATGGCCGCATTGCTACGCGATCTGAAACGCCGAGGTATGCTGGAAGACACGCTCGTGATTTGGGGTGGAGAATTTGGACGAACCCCCACCACCGAAAACGGCAACGGACGCGATCACAATCACTATGGGTTCACCATGTGGATGGCAGGTGGAGGTGTTCGTGGTGGCATGACCTACGGGGAAACGGACGACTTCGGTTTTCAAGCGGTCCACAACCGCGTGCACATCCACGATCTACATGCCACCATTCTGGATCTGCTGGGACTGAACCACGAACGACTGACCTATCGTTACGCCGGCCGTGATTTCCGTCTGACGGATGTCGCGGGCAAAGTGATTCGAGAAATTCAATGCTGACTTTGACCTTGAGAGAACGTCGTTACCTGGTCCGCGGTTTGAAGGATTCGGTTTGATGCGATTTGCTTTCTGTTTGCTTGTCGCGGTCGTCGTCCAGATGGCAGCCACAACTGCGTGGGCCGATGACGCCGACACCGAATTCTTCGAAAGGAAAATTCGCCCCGCGCTGGTGATGTACTGTTACGAATGTCATGCGGCCGACTCGAAAAAGTTGGGCGGAGAACTGTTGCTGGACAGCCGTGATGGCCTCCGCAAAGGCGGCGATTCGGGTCCCGCGATCCAAGCAGGCGAGCCTGATCACAGTCTGTTGATCAAGGCCGTACGGTACACCGACGACAACGTCAAAATGCCCCCGAAAGGCAAGCTTCCCGATACAGTCATCGCAGACCTGGAATCGTGGGTCAAAAACGGAGCCGTCGATCCGCGGGTCCAGCCAACGAAGACGCGTCCTGCCGTCGCGTGGCAGGACGTGATGCGAGAACGAAGCGACTGGTGGAGTTTACGGCCTGTCAAAAAGCCGACTTTGCCATCGGCGCAGGGGATGTGGGCCGAACATCCTGTCGATCGATTTGTTGCTTCCAAACTGTCCGAGAATGGCCTGGTCCCGGGTGAACCGACCGATCCGCGGACATTCGTCCGGCGCCTCAACCTGATTTTGACCGGGTTGCCCCCCACCCGCGAGTTGGTCGACCAATTCGTGGCGGATTGTCATCAGTCTGCGACCGCGACTGATCCGTTACCAGAGAAGTCCGTCGAAAAGTTGGTTGATACGGTTCTGCAATCACCTCATTTTGGCGAACACTGGGCCCGGCACTGGATGGACGTTGTCCGTTTTTCAGAAACCCATGGCAATGAATGGAACTATGAGGTCCATCACGCCTGGCGTTATCGCGACTACTTGATCCGAGCGTTCAACAACGACATCCCTTATGACCAGTTCATCCGCGAACATCTGGCCGGTGACCTGCTACCGATGCCGCGCTGGAACATCGCCGAGCAATTCAACGAATCTGTGATCGGCACGGGCTTCTTCCGTTTCGGTGAAGTCAACCACGACGACTGCATCAGCCTGCGTTCGATTGGCTATGACCTGGCGGATAACCAGATCGATACGCTCAGCAAGGCATTTCAGGCCACGACAGTGGCGTGTGCTCGCTGCCACAATCACAAACTGGATGCGATCTCCACCGAAGACTATTACGCTCTGCTGGCCGTCGTCCGGAGTTCGCGAAACGTCAGTCATAGTATCGATTCGCCTCAGGTCAACGCCGCACCCAAGCAGCGGCTGCGTGAACTGAAGCAGGAACTTCGAAAAGAACTCGCCACAACTTGGAAATCCGAAGTTTCGTTATTCAGCCGCTACATGCAAACCGCACATGCCGTTCGAGCCAAGCAACCAAACGGCCCATCGCTCGCGATGGGGCTCGATCCGCAACGACTTGAGAAATGGGTTGCAGCCCTGTCAGCAGATAAACAACCTCTCGAAGAACCGTTTGAACTCTGGCGACGTATTTCCGCCGTAGAAACTCCCGATGCGGCCGATTCTCCGGCCGATGCGACGAACGTTTCGAAGTCGATGCTGCAGACGTGGGAACTTTTGCTGGCTCAAGTGAATCAGGAGGATCAAGACCGGCGCGAGTTCAACCGCACGCGGTTTGAAACCTTTGCCGACTTCCAAAGCGCCTCACCCGACGCATGGGAAGCAGGTGGTCAATCGATGTCTGATGAAGCATCGCGGAATGGCGACTTTGTCGTCTTGCCAGACGGTGACGCACTGGTCCAGGCAATCCTGCCGGCAGGGCGATTTACGCACGCGTTGTCTTCGAAGCAGAACGGAACGTTGCGTTCGCCGGTGTTACCCGCTGGACACAAATACATCAGCCTGCAGGTGCTGGGCCAGCGCAGTAGCGCGGTTCGGTTGGTGTCGAATCATTGTCAGTTGAACTACGCCAACTACCGTGCCTTGACGACCCCTGATTTCACCTGGGTCACGTTCTCACCTCCCGATGATCGGGAAGGACTGCGAACCTACGCCGAACTGATGACCATGTTTGACAACCCCAAATTCCCTGATCAACTGTCACCACTCGGTGGCGACCCGGCTAACTACAAGATGCCGTGGGACAAGGCGGCTGAGAATCCGCGTTCCTACTTTGGCGTCACACGTGTTGTCTGGCACGACAGTCCCGAAACCCCGAAATCGCCGATCTCGCATCTCAAAGGTCTCGTCATCGACCAAGCAACGGAACCTGGGTTGCCCAGTTCGATGAAGGACGTAACAGCTCGCTACGAAGCGCGCGTGTCGGCGGCGATCGATGCTTGGGAAAAAGACCTGGCCACCGAGGACGACGTCCGCTGGTTGGATTCTCTCGTCAAACGTGATCTGGTTGCCAACAAGCTTGTCCCGAACGCGACGAGTCTAACGTCGCTGAATCGCGCGGTCGATCTGGTCCAGGAATATCGGAAGGTGGAAGCACAACTCTCGACACCCCGAGTTTCTGTCGGAGTCGCCGATGCCGGTCCCGGAATCGCTCAGCCAGTCTTCATCCGTGGCGACTGCAATCGTCCGGGTGAAACCGTGCCACGCCGGTTTCTCGACATGTTGTCGATGGTCCAGGTCGGTAAACCCAAGGCGTTGCGGACGACAGAAGAAGTCTCGCTGAGAATAGACGATCCAAAGATCGAGAACACGCCGTTCGCATCCACCGGCAGCGGACGATTGGAACTGGCCGAACGAATTGCCAGTCCGGATAATCCGTTGACGTCACGAGTGATGGTCAACCGGATCTGGCATCACCTATTTGGCACAGGATTGGTCCGAACCGTCGACGATTTTGGACACGTCGGAGATGTCCCGTCGAACCCGCAACTGCTGGACTACCTCGCCGATCAGTTCGTCACCGATGGTTGGTCAATCAAACGTACGATTCGATCGCTGGTACTGACACGAACCTTCCAGTTGTCAAACCACATGTCTGCCGCCGCGAAGGAAATCGATCCACAAAACCGGCTGTTGCAGCACTACCCCGCACGGCGAATGGAAGCCGAATCGGTACGCGATGCGATCATGGTTGCTTCAGGGCGACTCGATCGGACTTTGTACGGTCCTAGCATTCAACCGTTCCGCGAGAAGGAATATGCCGATCGCCGCCTGTTCCCAGGGCCGCTCGACGGGGGCGGTCGCCGCAGCGTCTACATCAAGAATAACCTGATGGAAGGCCCAAAGTTTTTGGGCGTGTTTAACTTTCCGGGCGGCAAGTTGGCTCAGGGACGTCGCGACGTGACAAACGTTCCGGCCCAAGCGTTGGCATTGTTAAATGACCCGTTCGTCATTCAACAAGCGGACGTGTGGGCCATGCAGCTTATGACTCGATCGAGTGATTCCATCGCCACGCGACTCGATGCGATGTTTCTGGCGGCATTGAATCGCTCGCCGACAGCCGAGGAACAAGCTCGATTCGAACAAGCGATTCGGCAATTGTCAGCGTTGCATCAGGTGTCAGACGACTCAGTAATGAGTAGTCAAGTGGTGTGGAAAGATATCGCTCACGCGATCTTCAACATGAATGAAATGATCTATATCCCCTGAAGCGACAGGGCATCCCGAATCAGTGCGGCCATGAACACACTTTGGCTGTCTGAACTCAAGAGACACGAACCATGCAGCGATCTTATCTGAACTGCGGATGCCCCGGACGTCAGCGATTGCCACTGACTCGACGACAGATGCTGGCTTCGACCGCGAACGGTTTCGGGCTGCTAGCACTGTCGGGCCTGTATGGAAAGTCAGTCCGCGCCGATGTATCGGGATTGATCGAACCAGTGCCACGGCCGCATTATCAACCGAAGGTGAAGAATGTCATCTTCTGTTTCATGGATGGCGGAGTTTCACATGTCGATTCGTTTGACCCCAAACCGAAGCTCGCCGATCTCGATGGCAAGCCCTGTACCGAATCGAAGAACCCAACCGCGAATGTGAATCGGCAGTGGCTGAAGAGCCCCTGGGAGTTTCGTCAGTACGGTCAATCTGGCATGCCGATCAGCAGCCTGTTTCCGCACATCGCGCGGTGTGCCGACGATCTGGCCGTCGTTCGTTCGATGAAGGCAGACCTGCCGATCCATTCCACCGGAGTGCTGTTTCTGCATACGGGGTCGAACAATGCAGGCCGCCCCACATTGGGTGCCTGGGTTAACTACGGCCTGGGTTCCGAAAGCCAGAACTTACCCGGCTTCGTCGTATTGAGCTTCGGCGTCGTCCCGTGTGGCGGGTTGGAAACGTTCTCGAACGGGTTTCTACCGGCCAGCCATCAGGCAACCCTGTTGCAGGCAGACGGACTGCCGATCGACAACATTCAGCCAGCGGACCAGGACTCACGAATTCAGCAGGCCAAGCTGGCCTTGCTGAAAGGGCAGAACCAGGCATTCTCGCGCGGATTGGGCGGCGACGATGCCATCGATTCGGCGATCAAGAATCACGAGATGGCGTTTCGGATGCAGTCTCTCGTGCCCGACGTACTGGATTTGTCGCGCGAGACGGCCGCGACTCAATCCTTGTACGGCATCGATTCGAAGGTGGCTTCGCAACGACTGTATGGAATCCAATGCCTGCGAGCTCGGCGGCTCGTCGAATCGGGTGTGCGGTTTGTGGAGATCACATGTCCGCCGGGTGCTTCGAACGGAACTTGGGATCAGCACGGCGACTTGAAGAATGGGCATCAAAAGAACGCTCTCGATACCGATCAGGCTATCGCTGGCCTGATCACCGACCTCAAACAGCGCGGTCTGTTCGAAGAAACGTTGATCGTCTGGGCGGGCGAGTTTGGTCGTACACCACATTCTGCGGGCCGCGATGGTCGTGATCATCACCCCGAAGGCTTCACGATCTGGATGGCGGGTGGTGGAGTGAAGGGCGGAACGGTTTATGGCGCCACCGACGATCTGGGCATGAACGCAGTCCAAAATATCTGCACGATGCATGACATGCATGCCACGATCCTGCACCTGCTGGGACTGAACCACGAACAACTGACATTCCGCTACAGTGGTCGCGACTTCCGCCTGACCGATGTTCATGGTCGAGTCATCCACGAAATCCTGAGCTGACAGGAGCGACCTGATGTCCGCTGCACTGAAGTCGACCGCTGAATCCAGCCGCTTAGCATCGATGGATGCCTACCGCGGTTTCGTCATGATCTGCCTGGCCGCGAATGGCTTCGGACTGTTCAAGGCGTCGAAGAACTTTCCCGACAGCCCATTGTGGCAGTTGGTGGGTGCACAGTTCGAACACGTTCCGTGGGTTGGTTGTGCATTCTGGGATCTGATCCAACCTTCGTTCATGTTCCTGGTCGGTGTCGCACTTCCTTACTCGTATGCACGCCGCGAAACATCGGGTCAGTCATCCGGCGTTCTGCTCTGGCACGTGCTTAGTCGATCATTGATCCTCATCCTGCTGGGAATCTTTCTGTCTTCGGTCGGGAAACCGACTACCGACTTTACGTTTATGAACGTGCTGACCCAGATCGGATTGGGGTATCCGTTCCTGTTCCTGTTCCGCAACCGCAAGTTCGCCATTCAGTTACTGGCGGCGATCGCGATCCTGGCCGGGTATTGGGGCTGGTTTGCCTCGACTCCTGTGGCTCAGATCGAGGATCAGAAGCAGCATCACTTGCCCGACGATTGGGTGCTACTGGAAGGCTTCGAGGCTCACTGGCAAAAGCACGAGAATGCCGCGGCATACGTCGACCGCCGGTTCTTGAACGTCTTTCCACCCGCGACCGCCCACAGTCAATTTACGGCGACCTCACAAGCGACATCTGCGGATGCAGCTCCGGCTGATGCGTCCGCTCCTGAGAATCTGGAAAATCCAATAACAAGATCGGCGTTGTTCGACAACGTGGTTCGCTCGCTGAAACGACTGGTTACGCGTCCCGAACCGTACGTCTTCAACAACGGCGGCTATCAAACACTCAACTTCATCCCCGCGCTCGTCACGATGCTTTTCGGATTGATGACTGGCGAATTCATTCGGCGGAACAACGACCGGCGCGGCAAGGTTTTCGTGATGTTAATGGTCTCTGGTCTGGTTCTACTGGGCCTTGGGTATGGCTGGTCGGCACTTGGCTATTGTCCCCTGGTCAAGCGAATCTGGACTCCCAGTTGGACCTTGTTCAGTACCGGTTGGACGCTACTGATGTTGTCAGGCTTCTTCGGCATGATAGATGGCTTAGGCTGGAAAGCCTGGTCCTTCCCGTTGATCGTCGCGGGCATGAATTCGATGGTCCTGTACATGTCCGGCCAATTGCTGCGAGGCTGGACGTCAGCCCTGCTGAAGCGTCACATCAACGAGAATCTCTTTAACATCCTCGGAGAAAAGCTGTCGCCTGTCGTCGAAGCCAATCTGGTACTGCTCTCGTTCTGGCTGTTCGTCTATTGGCTGTACTGCCAGCGAATCTTCGTCCGTATCTGAGAGCAGTCGTGACGCCGAGCGGACTTATTGCAACGGAATCGTTTCCGTCTTTTGATGTCGCCCCGTTTTCACTGGGAACAACTGCAACCAATTGCGCGGATTGACGTTCCAGAAGGGCCTGTGGACATCGTCCTGCGGGCGGTCTTTTGCTATCGTTGAGTGGCTCGATCGTGCTCAATTCGGGCGGCGTGACAACGGTGTGACCAGACTGTTATGAAACGGCCTTGGAATAGACAACTGGACTTAGACTCGGAAATTCGACGTGGCATTGATCGTTCAGAAATTTGGTGGGACGAGCGTCGCGGATGCTCAGCGAATCAAGTCGGCTGCCAAGCGAGCTGTCGCGGCAAAACGAGCTGGCAATCAGGTCGTCATGGTGATCAGTGCCCGTGGTGACAAGACGGACGAACTGATCGAACTGGCTCGTCAAGTTATTGAAGTTCCACCTCCGCGCGAAATGGACATGCTGCTTGCCACCGGCGAACAGGAATCCGTTGCCCTCGTCGCGATGGCCGTCCAGGCATTGGGCGAGCCTGCCATCAGTCTGACGGGCTATCAGATCGGTATTCTGACTGATTCAACTTACACGAAAGCCCGCATTCGGGAGATCAAAACAGACCGCATGCGGCAGGCATTGGCCGAAGGCAAGATTGTCGTCGCGGCCGGCTTTCAGGGGATCGATGACGACTTCAACATCACGACGCTCGGACGCGGTGGCAGCGACACCACCGCAACGGCATTGGCCGCCGTCCTCGAAGCGGACGTGTGCGAAATCTACACCGACGTCGAAGGGATCTTCACCACAGATCCAAGGCTCATCAAAGATGCCCGCAAGATGCATCGCATCGCCTACGACGAAATGCTCGAACTCACCAGCCTCGGTGGTGGCAAGATGCATTCTCGGTCGATCGAATTCGCGAAGAAGTATCGCGTCGTACTGCAGGTCCGTCCCGCTCATACCGAAGGTGAAGGGACGCTGATCGCTCCGCTGGAAGACGACGATGCTCCAATGGTCAGCAGTGTGGCACTGGTGAAGAGCGAAGCCATCGTCAATCTACGCAAACTTCCCGACCGTCCCGGCGTGCTGGCCGCGTTGTTCTCGAAGTTGGCCGAGCGTCGAATTCCGATCGACATGGTCATTCAGGACGTGGCCGAAGAAGGTATTGCCGAAGTCACGTTTACAGTTCCTCAAGACGATCTCGCCGAAGCACTGACAGCCGCGGAACAGGCAATTCGTGCATTGGGTGCCGGCGAAGTTCATCATGGAACCAACGTGGCCAAGGTCTCGGTCGTCGGCGCGGGCATGCGCAAGCACACGGGCGTCGCCGCACAGATGTTTAAGTCGTTGTCCGATTCTGGCGTCAACATTCAGATGATCACCACCAGCGAGATCAAGATCTCGGTGCTGGTGAATCGCGACCAGCGAGAACTGGCCTTGCGAGCGGTTCACGAGGGATTCGCTCTGCACCAGGAAGTCGCGAAGACTCCCGCAGTGGGCTTCGCTCAGATTCATCGTGCCAAACCGAATATCTCGCGTGATGAACTTGAACGAGACGTCGTCTCGCGACTCGCCAGCATGGAAGACATTGTCGTCAGCGAAGTCCAACTGGACACTCAGCAGTCGCGTATCACGGTCCGCAATATCGCCGACGAACCAGGTGTCGCCGCAGAGGTGTTCGCGGCAGTCGCTGAAGGTGGCGTGATGGTCGATTTGATCGTGCAGAACATCGGCCACGGACATCAGGCCGATATCTCGTTCACGGTCCCTCGAGACGACCTTGAACGCTGCCTGCTGCTGTTACGGGAATTGGTCGAACGCTGGCCTGGCACCGACATCACTTATGAAAAAGACATCGCCATGCTGTCGGTGATGGGGATCGGGTTGCGCAGCCACACGGGGGTTGGCGAAAAGATGTTTCGCGCTCTGGCGAACGCCGTCGTCAACGTGCAAATGGTCAACACGAGCGAAATCCGCATCAGTGCCGTCGTTGCCCCCCGCGACGCCGCGAAAGCCCACCATGCGTTGCTGACGACATTCGGCTTGGAACACTGAAGGCCGATGGCGCCGGCGAGAACGATTTCGCACGGTGTGCAAACCACTTAACGTGGTGCTTCGACCTCGATGTTGCGGAGAAACTTGGCGGCTTCTTCGGGCAGAACCGGGTTGATGTAGAAGCCGCTTCCCCACTCGAAGCCAGCAACACGAGTGATTCGCGGAAAGATTTCGATGTGCCACGAGTAATGGGGTAGCTCGGGCTGATTAAACGGAGCCGTGTGCAATACGTAGTTGTACGGGGGGTCGTCGAGAGCCAGTTCGAGTTTCCTGAGGACGGTCTTCAAAACAGTCCCCAATTCTTCGACGCCTTGTCGCTGGATGTTTTCAAAGTGGCTGCCTGCTTGTTTGGGAAAGATCCACGTCTCGAAGGGAAAGCGGCTGGCATAGGGGCAGAAGGCGAGAAAGTTTTGTGTGTCGAGCACGATTCGGGAACCGGTCGCCAGTTCCTGCTGGATCATGTCTTCGAAGATCGAGCGGCCGCGATAGTTGTAGAATTCCAGAGCCCCGTTGATCTCTTCCCAGATCGTGATCGGCACAACCGGTGTCGCGATCAATTGCGAGTGCGAATGTTGCAACGAGGCCCCGGCCAGTGTCCCCTTGTTCTTGAAGATCAGAGCATGAACGAGCCGACGGTCGCGTTTCAAGTCGACCAGTCGATCATGATACACCCACAACACTTCGCGAATGTTTTCGACGCTGAGCCGGGATAGATTTGTTTCGCCGTGCGGGCATTCAATGATGACTTCGTGGGCGCCCAGACCGTTCATCATGTCGTAAATGCCATCGCCGCGCTTGTCGAGGTTCCCTTCAACTTGTAAGGCCGGGAACTTATTGGGAATCACGCGAACTCGCCAGCCGGGACCATTTGGCGCGGAACCATGTTGGCGATAGGCCAGGATCTCGCCCGTGGTGGCGTCTTCGTTCCCTTCCGCGAACGGGTCGTAATCCGATTCGACGACGATGGGTTCGTCGCGCAAATCGCTGGGCCGTTTGGCTCGTTCCGGAGCCATTACGACCCAGCGTTGCACGATCGGATCTTTGCGCAGTTCGGGCATTCTCAATCACTCAGTGTGGTAAGCGGCACGCGACTCTAAACGAGCCACGTGCGAAGTTCAAAGTCCAGAGTCGGAGTGGTCATCGACAACAGCCCCTCGTGGGGAACTCGATCGACAGGATGCCCTTCGGCAACGGCGGCAACGGCGAATTCGACTCGAGCGTTCTTCACGAACTGCAGATCTTCCAGCTTGACCGCGAATTCGAAAATCTGATCGACAGCGGCAGCGAACCAGTCGAGTTTCGTCGTCCGCTGTTCACGGCGAATCTCGGCCGAAAATGGTCCGGTCGGGAACCCGGTGATTCGCAGTTCGGTATCATTAGGCTCCATGAAGGTGACTCGCAGTTCATCAATGTCGTGCAAGTCGGCCGCCGCGCGTTCAGCCGTGTCGACCCGCATCAGAAAGCGAGTTTGATCGAAACCAAAGAAGATCTGCCGCAGCACGCCTTCGGTCACCAGGGTCATCGTGCCGCGTTCGTTGCCAGCGATGTACCTGCCCGCATTGATCCATTCGAAATACGACTGGCGCCCGTTCACTCGAACTTTCAGGAAACTTTTGGGCTCAGTGTGAATCGTGCGCTGGCGGACGCTGCCAATCGGTCGATCGAGCTGCGAAGGATAGGGCCTGTGCAGCAGGATATAGACGTTTTTCAGATGCTTGCGGAACAGTTGATCGAACAGACTGTCCTGTGCCGACGAATGGTCGTCGCCATACCACCAGAACCAGTCGCTCCCTTCGGCGATATAGATCTCTTCCCAAGCACGTTGAATCTGGTCTGCGGAAAATTGATTGGAATGTTCGGACTCCAGGAGAAATTCGCGCGTCTCGTGGAGCAGATCCCAAGCGGCATGGTCTTCCGCGTGGCCGATCCAGATTCCGAAATTGTGGCTAATCCAACTGCCAGCGAACAATTGCGAGATGCGGTCCGTCGAAGGATGTTCGCGTAGATGATCGCTGACTGGAACAGGCCGCAGATTCGATTTCGACGCACAGGTGCGATACAGGTTTCGTAAAAACTGAACGCCGCCGTCGGGGTAGTATTCCCAACAGTTCTCACCGTCCAGAATGATCGGAACGAGGGTGGGGTGCTGATTGTTGTCTGTCGCGCGGGCGATCGCTTCGACCTTACCCAACAGATCATTGACGGCCTGTTGCGGGTCCATCCGCTGGTAGTGAAAGCCGATCAGATCACTAAGCGCGTGATCGCGGAAGATGATCTGTAACTCACGACCTTGTTCTTCGACGCGCCAGGGACGGTAGAGCAATTCCGGGTTGCGCAAGAAGCCATTGGCATCACGAGCGACCCAGCCATTGGTCGACGCCGACAGGATTTCTTCGTCGGTTGCAATCCACTGGATGCCAAGATCAGCAATCGCCGGAATGATGTCTTGCGAGACCGATCCTTCTGAAGGCCACATTCCGAGCGGTTTGGAGCCGAACAAGCGTTCGTGCGCGCTGATTGCCATTTGCAGTTGAACGATCGCATCATCGGGATAGCGGTCGAGATGTTTGGGCAATGCGCACCCGGGCATGGCTTGCCGAGCGGACCGTTTGTCCCACAGCAGCGGAAGAATCGGGTGAAAGAACGGCGTCGTTGTCAGCTCTACCTGGCCTGATTCGGCCAACCCTCGATGCAACGGGATGATCTGTTTCAGGATGTCGTTTTGCCGCTGCAACAACCATTGCTTTTCGGCCTCGGTCCAGTTCTGTCCCTTCTGCAGAAAGGCTTTCAAGTCGTTATCGATCTCGAACAGGATCGGGTGGAACCAGGTTAGATTGTGCCACACCTGCAAGTCGCGCAGATCACGCTCCGAGAATCGTTTGACTGCCCGGTCAACCGGATCAACTCCCGCGGCGCGCTTCTGCCATAGCTCCATGTAGCGCGGGTAGGGACGAATCATGTTGTCGAGACTCGCCATAAAGAACTGATCGAGCAGGTAGTGTCGATCAGATTCGCTGAGAGCATCAGGGGCCGTTCGTGAGATGTCCAGGTGTCGGTCGCTGGCTCCTTCTTCAGTATAGGCGAGTAGCTGTTTGACCAGGCTGGGAACCAGATTGATCGTGCAGCGAAATTCGGGCACCTCTTTCAGATGCCAGGCCATGCCCCAATAGTCCTTGGTGCCGTGCAGACGCACCCATGGCATCAGATTCTCTCCGCCAACTCGATCGGGGTAGTAGGGTTGATGTTGATGCCACACAAACGCGAGATGGACAGGCAACATGATGTCAACTTTGAACAAGTTTCAGATCGATCAAGCCACAGGTCGATCCCGGTTCGGCGTCGCAGCGTGCAACGACCAGATTCGCGTTGATCGTGTCACGTGTGTGAGGGGCCTTCGTGATGATTGACGTCTCCATCACATTCTGACGGAGCAGATCGTTTGGTCAACGCCTGGTCATACACGCGAACATAGTCATTGGCACTGTGTTTCCACGACCAGTCCTGTTTCATGCCGGTCTGCTGCAATTGCAGCCAACGGGCTTTGTCCGCATAAAGCGTGCGTGCCCGACAGATATTCCAGAACAGGACATCACTGCGGAATTCGCCGAAGCTGAATCCGTTCGCGGTTCGGTTGGCCAGGTTTTCGTCGCTGGCATCGACAACAGAATCGGCCAGGCCACCCACGGCACGTACGATCGGCACAGCGCCGTAAATCAAGCTGTACATCTGGTTCAGACCGCACGGCTCGAACTCGCTGGGCATTAGAAAGGCGTCGGCGCCTGCTTCGATCTGGTGCGACAAGACTTCGTCATAGCCGATTCGGGTCGCCACACGTTCAGGATGCGATTTCGACATCTGCAGGAGCATTTCTTCGAACCGCGGGTCGCCTGAACCCAGAAAGACCATTTGCAGGTCTTGATCAAGCAGCATCTGTGAGCACTGCTCAAGCAACTGAAAGCCCTTCTGCTGCGTCATTCGCGAGATGCTTCCCAGCACGAGCACATCAGGTCGGATTGGAAGTCCGAGCTGTTTCTGTAGCGCCGCTTTGCAGGCGGCCTTGCCGTCGTTCACGCTATTGACGGAGTAGTTCTTGGCCAGCAGCGGATCGGTACCAGGGTTCCAGACCTCGGTATCGACGCCATTCAAGATGCCCACCAAGTCGTCGCGGCGGCTGAACAGAGCGGCATTCAGTCCACAGCCAAAGTCCGGTGTTTGAATTTCGCGGGCATATGTTGGACTGACAGTGGTAACATAGTCAGCGAACGAGATTCCCGTTTTGAGCAGGTTCAAATGGCCGTAACATTCCATTTGACGCCAGTTGAAGTACTTCCAGTCGAGCCCCGTCAGCAGCATATCCCAATGCCAGAACTGACCTTGAAAGGCCATGTTGTGAATTGTGAATACCGAGGCGGCCTGTTCGAAGCCGGCGGTGCCGCGATATTCAATATTCAATAAGGCGGGAACCAATCCTGTTTGCCAGTCGTTCGCGTGAATAATTTCGGGCTTCAGCCCGAGGACGCGAGCGGCTTCCATGACACCGCGGCTGAAGAAAACAAAGCGTTCGCAATTGTCGCGGTAGTCCTGATCATTCTCGACATACAGCCCGGCACGGTCGAAGTAGATTGGTTGTTCGATCAAGTAGACGTTGACGCGTGAACCTGGCAAGGTCGACTTCAGGATGCGGCCGTCGACGAATTTCGGACCGACGGGGACGCGGATCGAATGACCCGTGGGCTCAATCGCAGGGACGTCGGATCCATTCTTTTTGACCACTTGCGGGTAGTACGGAGTGATCAAAGAAACGTTGTGGCCAATCTGTGCCAAGGCTTTAGGAAGCGCTGTCGCCACGTCAGCGAGTCCACCTGTTTTGGAAAACGGGACCGCTTCGGAGCTGGCGAGTACGATGCGCATAAGCTGGCCACCTTCGTGTTTCGGGAGTTCGGTAAATCTGACCGACTTTCCGGTATCGGCATGTTCGCTGCGATTGCTTCAGATTGACAATTGCGGGTGGCTCAGTCGAGCCTCAAGTCAACATAAAATCCGTCGCCACTGGAAGATTGGGCGATTGTGTTAATCTTTGCGGGCCACGAAGTCACTGAGGGGCTGTTTTCCGGGTCGTCGCGATTGCGTACCATACTGAGTTGTGGCCACGATCGGTCGACTGCGACGGATCGAGCGTCTCCACCCCCGAATCGAATGGCGAATCCAATGTTGTTGAATGAATTGGCGGCGGAATTGAACGACCTTGAGCCTCAAGAAAAGCTTGAATGGCTCGTCGAATTTGCGGACGAATTGCCTGCGATTTCGTCCGACAAGCGGGTTGCTTCGTTTCCGGAATCATGCCGCGTTCAGGAATGCCAGACGCCCGTTCATTTGTGGGTTTCGACAATTGATGGGCGAATCCATCTGGAGGCCGACGTCCCGCGTCAATCGCCGACCGTTCGCGGCCTGGTGGCGCTCGTCGTGCGAGGCTTGGAAGGAGCGCAAATTAAGGAGGGATTAGAACTTCCCGATGACATGGTTTCGCATCTGGGGCTGGCTTCCGTGTTGGGTATGACCCGCCAACAGGGGTTTCGGGGAGTGATCGCGCGGATCAAGCGAGGCTTGCGGGGGGCCGAAGCATGATTTCTTCCCGTTCTCAAGAAAACAGCCAGATCCCTCTCCACATTTGTGAACGAATTGGTACGCTGTTCATATGGGTTAAGGACTTCCTTCCGCTTCAACCAAGTCGTTGGCAGTAATTGATTGGCGTGTTTAGCCGAGCCCCACGATGGTGGCATGGCTACTCCGACAGCGATTGTGGCGTTCGGATTCTTGCTGCACAACGAGCGATGGAATTGAGGTGGATCCATGTTGAGTGACACCGAGCGGTGTTGCTGAGCAGGAAATGGACTTCGATCTGCTGATGATTTTCTGCGTGGAAATCTCAGCCAGCGGTAGGATGATCCCAGAGCTTGGGTTCGTGTTGCCGGAAGAACATTTTGACACCCAGATAGGAACAAGTGTCTCATGGCTGTAACCGAACGAGGACGTTCTGGACGCGCTCCCGCTGTCGAAGAGAAACCAAAAGATAGGAAGATGATTACACCGCCCACCGAAGCTGCCCCGCGTCTGCTACCGTCAACGGAGTTGCCGCATTACACCTATGTGCCGGGCACCGATACGCCACATCCTTATCGTGATGTTCGCGGTCATAGCTACCAGCGCAAATCTCCATCGCCGAAACAATTGACCGCCTCGACGTGGGCCGAAAACCGTCATTACCTGCTGGCCCTGGATTACTTCAACCACGGGTACTATTGGGAATCACACGAAGAGTGGGAACGGTTGTTGCGCACGACGGGCAATGAGTCGCCTGTGGGTCGATTCCTGAAGGGACTGGTGAAGTTGTCGGCCGCCGGAGTGAAAGTTCGCGAGAACAGCATTCACGGCGTGCGTCGCCATGCCGCTTCGGCCGGTGAAGTGTTCGCGGACGTCGCTGCGGAAGTGGGAACCGAATATTTCTGCGGTCTGGAATTCACGACCCTGCAGTTTGCGGCCGATCGCGCAGCCCAGATTTCGTACAAGGACAAGATCGGATCACCGCATCAACCGTCTCGCGTGTTTCCGTTCGTGCTGAATACAGAAGTCTTCCAGATTTCTTGATTGCGATGTGAATTGCATTGTGGGTGATGACCGGCTCGAACAAGTTGTGTTCGAGCCGGTTTTGTTTTTTGGTGGGTGGGAAGTTGGTTGGATTGCGCCCGAAGACGGGGCCGGTCGCCACCCTACATAATGCGAGGGTGAGCCGTTAGAGTGATGGGGCTCTGATTCCGAAACCCCGTGACTCATCGTCGATCAAGGAAACTTGCATGAGCCATCCTACTCATCGTCGCGATTTTTTGAAGACTTCAACCGCCGCACTGGCCGGAGCGACGTTGCCCTATTGGTTCACGTCAGCCAGCAATCAAGCATTGGGTCGCCAAAGCGTCAACAATCGGCCGATTTTGGGTTGCATCGGTACCGGTGATCGGTGGAACGCTGTTGGACCGAACGCGCTGGAGTTCTCTGACTGCGTCGCAGTCTGTGACGTCGATCGGGAGCACCTCGAAAAAGGGCGGGCTCGAGTCAAAGACATCCAGAGCAAAAAGGGAGTCTCGGGTGAGGCCGAGATGTATGAAGACTATCGCAAGCTTCTGGATCGGAAAGATATTGACGTCGTCACCATCGTGACGACCGACCACTGGCACTCGAAGATTGCCATCGAAGCAATGCAGGCGGGCAAAGACGTCTACTGCGAAAAGCCGCTGACCCTGACGATCCTTGAAGGCAAGCAGATCATCAAGGTGCTGAACGAAACGAAGCGCGTTTTCCAGGTGGGCACTCAGCAGCGTTCGGAAATGTCTGCCAATGACAACAAGATTCAGAACCAGTTCTTGAAGGCGGCCGCGATCGCTCGTAGCGGACGTTTGGGAACAATCAAGAAAGTGACGTGCGGAATTAACCGGGCTCCGACCAGCGGTGAAATTCCCAAGGCCGACGTTCCGTCCAATCTGAACTGGGACATGTGGCTGGGTCAAGCTCCGATGACCGAATACTTGATGGGAGATTTTGGTAACAATAAGTCCTACCGTGAATCACGAACACATTACGAATTCCGTTGGTGGTACGAATACTCGGGCGGCAAGATGACCGACTGGGGCGCGCATCACGTGGATGTCGGCATGTGGGCACTGGGCATGGACAACAGTGGCCCGATCACGGTTGAAGGAACGGCAACGCACCCGGTGCCCTTGGAAAACGGTATGCCTACCGTCTCCAACAAGTACAACGTGGCAACAGAATTCAATGTCGTCGCGAAGTTCGAGAATGGTGCCGAACTGACCATCACCAGTGAAGGCGACAATGGCGTCCTGATCGAAGGCACCGAAGGTCGAATCTTCGTGAATCGCGGCAAACTCACCGGGGCTCCGGTTGAAGACCTGGCCAAGAATCCATTGCCCGAACAGTTGTTGAAGGATTTGTACAAGGGCAAGGAGCCGAAAGGCGGCCATAACGCTCACATGGAAAACTTCTTCAACTGCGTGAAGGATCGGGGACTGCCCGTCAGCGACGTCTATTCACATCATCGCGCGATGACGACCTGTCATTTGGCCAACATCGCGATTCGTCTCGGCCGCAAGATTGAATGGGATCCGAAGACGGAACAGATCATCAACGATAAAGATGCCGCGAAGTGGATCGGCCGTGAGCAGCGCAAGGGATACGAAATCAACGTCAGTGTCTGAACCGGACGTGACTTCATCTACCATCACGTCGGCACCATCGAGATTCGATGGTGCCGACGCGTTATTTCCGGGGAACGAGCTAGAAAGACGTCAGAGATAATGTCGCGAAATCCGATCTCGTCGACATGAATCAATTTCTGGCCTTTCACATCCGTCAGCACGGGCCGGACCGGTTTCATTTCAGAGAATGCAGGAGCATCGATGATCGACGAATTGAGGATTGCTCTTGCAGAATTACTCGAAGGACGGCCGTTGTCGGCCGAGATCATGGCTCCCGCGATCGGAGCGATCATGGATGGTCAGTCCACCGAGGCCGAGATCGCCGCGTTTTTGACAGCGCTGCGGATTCGGGGTGAATCCATTGGCGAATTGGTCGGTGCCGCACGCGCAATGCGAGAACGAGCGACTCCCATTCACTGTCATACTCAGAAATTGCTCGACACCTGCGGCACAGGTGGCGACCTGTTGCACACCTTCAACATCAGCACGGCGGCCGCATTCGTGGCGGCCGCGGCGGGACAACCCGTCGCGAAGCATGGCAATCGCAGCGCGACGAGCACGACGGGATCTGCCGACGTGCTTGAAACGCTGGGGGTGAAATTGCAGTTGTCGGCAGAACAGGTTGCAAAGTGTGTCGACGAAGTTGGTATCGGGTTCTGTTTCGCTCCCTTATTGCACGGAGCGATGAAACATGTTGCTCCCGTCCGGAAGCAACTCGGGTTTCGCACAATCTTCAATATGCTGGGGCCGCTGACGAATCCCGCTCGCGCGTCGTATCAAATCATCGGAGCCACTCGAACCGCGACCGCTCAATTGCTGGCGCATGCACTGTTTCAGTTGGGAACTGTGCGAGGGCTCGTGGTGTGCGGAAATGACGAACTCGACGAAGTCAGTTTGTGGGGTGAGACCGCAGTCTACGAAGTCTCGTCAGTGGGTGTCGCACGTCACAACTGGACGGCACAAACGTTCGGTTTGCCAGAATGCCGCGTCGAAGAACTGCAGGTCACCAACGCCGCTCAAAGTGCCGACGTGATGGAGCGTGTCTTCGCTGGCGAAAAGGGCGCTGCACGGAATATTGTGATCGCGAATGCGGCCGCTGCGCTGCTCGCAGCGAATCGTGGACCGACGATCCAAGCGACGGTGTCGTTGGCGCAGACGGCGATCGATTCGGGTGCGGCCTTAGCGATTTGTGATCGTTTGAAGGACTGGACCAATCGGCAATAGTCGGTTCGACATCGATACTCGTTCGTATGCCCAGCCTCCAAGGGGGTGAGATGAATCTTTCGACCGAAACGATCAGTGGCCTGACCTGCCATATTGCCGATGGGTTGGCACCCAGAGCGGCGCCGCGGATCGTCGTCGTGCTGTGCCATGGCTATGGAGCCCCCGGAACGGATCTGGTTCCGCTCGGCCAGATGCTGCTGCGACAACCGAAGATGGCCGGCAGCGTTCAGTTCCTGTTTCCCGAAGCGCCCCTCAGCTTGGAAGATATTGGACTTTACGACGGCCGCGCCTGGTGGAATCTGGACATGCGCCGGTTGCAGATGGCGGCCGCGTTGGGAACGTTTCGAGAATTGTCGCGCGATGTTCCCGACGAACTACCCGCGGCACGTCAGAAGCTGATGGGCTTGATCGAAGAATGGTCGAAGCGCACTGGAACACCCATCAATCGATTCGTGCTGGGCGGTTTCTCGCAGGGTTCGATGCTGGCCACGGATGTCACTCTGCAACTGGATGAGAACCCGGCAGGTCTCGTGATCTTGTCTGGATCGCTGATCAATGAAGATGTCTGGCGTGACCGAGCGACTCATCACAAGACATTGCGTGTGCTGCAATCGCACGGCACGCAGGACCCCGTTCTGCCAATCAACTCAGCAGGCTGGTTGCGAGACCTGTTAAACCACGCGGGTGCGGACGTTGAGTTCCTCCAGTTCTCGGGTGGTCACGAGATTCCTCACGCTGTACTCGATCGATTCGGCACGTTCCTGCGTGAACTGATCGGTGACGGACGCAACCCAATCTAGTGTCCGTCCAGGCTGCAACTCGGTGGGCCACCTGGCGTGCGTCGTCGCTCGCCAGTGCCTTCCTCATCGAAGCCGATCCCATCCAAGGCACTGACGTGCCAAATGAGAAGCCAGCGATGCGCTTCTCAATTCCTCAACATCCGTCATCTCGGGACGATCCATCCTTTCGGCACAACCACACCCGCCGTCAAAGTCGGCCTTTCAGGAACAGACTTCGCAGTTGATCAAAAGGTTGCGTCTACACCACGACGAACCGTGACCTATGTTGCTTTTGTGCAGCGCCGTCAGATGCGGCGTTCCGCCCGTGCCGTCGGCACGAACCATGAGGCGGAACGTCTTCGGTTGCGGCACTCATTGGCGACGGGATCATGCGAGATAAGTCAATCGCTGTGTTGGCTTACGCGTTGTTTACTCTAACAACGGCGACGCTGTTCCTGCGCCCATCGGAACTATTCATCGGGATCGCCGAGTGGCCTATTTACGAAGTGCTGATCCTGTCGACACTGGTGCTCACTCACCAGTCGATCCAGGGGCACTTTCGCTGGTACTACCTGCAACGACAGCCGGTGACGCTGTGTGTCGTCGGAGTCTTTCTGGCAGTCATTGTCTCGCACCTGTCGCACATTTATCTGTCGGGCGCAATCGAAGGCGGAACGCTGTTCCTTAAGACACTGATCTATTTTGGGTTGCTGGTGACCGTCGTGAATTCGCCGGCACGGCTGCGCGGGTTCATGATGACGGTTGCGATCTGTGCCACCGCGATGGTTGCATTGTGCGTACTGGATTACTGCGAGATCTTTGACTTCGAGTTCATTCAACATCTGGATGATTACGACGGCGTCAACGACGAAGACGAAGTTCAGACAACGCTGCGCATGCGCGGTACGGGAATCTTCCAGGATCCCAACGACCTGGCTGCAGTGATTGTCGTTGCCGGCATCCTGTGTACCTATTTTCTGACGGATCAGTCATTCGACAATCTCAAGTTCGGGTGGTTGATTCCGCTCATCATGCTGTTAGTGGGATTGTTGTGCACCAAGTCGCGAGGCGGCCTGTTGGCGACCGGTGTCGCCGGACTTGCCTTCATCATCGTCCGCTACGGGGGCAAAGTCGCGACGGTTTCCGCCGTCCTTGGTTGCTGTCTGCTACCTCTGATTGCAGGTCGTCAAACAGAAGTCGACCTGGAAGGCGGGACGGGGCAAGATCGCATTCAACTGTGGCGCGAGGGGTTTGATGCGATGAAATCACCGGACCTGTTGTTCGGCGTCGGTCAAAGTAACTACGTCGATGTCGTTGGGCTGGTCGCACACAACTCGTACATCCACGCCTACGTGGAATTGGGTGTCATCGGTGGCACGATGTTCTTCGGCTGTTTCTTCTTTGCAGCACTACAGTTCTATCGGATGATTCGAATCCCGGAGGGTGTCACACATCCAGAATTGTTGCGGATGCGTCCGTACCTGATCGCACTGCTGACCGGTTGGGCCACAGCGCTGTTTTCGCTGTCACGCTGCTATGTCGTTCCCACGTACCTGGTCTTGGGAACCTGTGCTGCGTACTTGAATCTGATCTGGATCCATACCGAATCCGGAGAACCGCTGGTGATCTGGAATCGAGGACATCTGCTGCGACTGGTTTCCGCCAGCGCCTGCACGTTTACGGGCCTGTACGTGTTTACCGCCTTGATGGCTCGATAAACCTCTTAGAACAAGCGAACCTACTATTTTGACTCAACCTGCAATCAACTCATTAGACAAGCCTGACGCGATTGGTGCCGAGTTGAACCTGGTCGTGTTGCCCGCATCGTCACGTGCCGAGGCAATGCGGATCTGGAAGGCACTCGAGATAGAACTTCATTCACAACGGCTGATGAGTTCGTCGATCTGGACCGAAACCTGGTTGAATCATTTTGGCAAGCAGATCCCGCACCAATTCGCTGTCGGATCCCGCGACGGTGTTCCCTGTGGCATCTGTCTGATGACCAATGGCGTCGATGAGCGAAATGGACCGATGCGGCTGCGGACCTGGCATGTTGGCACTGCAGGTGAGTCTGAAGATGATTCGACTTGCGTGGAATACAACACGGTGCTGGTCCATCCGAAAGATCGTGACGAACTTCAATTGGCGATCTGGAACTGGATCACCGCCCGCAATGACTGGGACGAATTTCGTCTGGACGGCTTCTCGGAAGAGATCTTCGATTCGTGGCTGAAGATCGATCCCAATTTCATGGTGACGGCCAAAACGAGTCGCTATTTCGATCTCGAAGTTGCCCGTCAGACAAAGACCAGCGTACTGGCCAGTCTGGGCTCGCAGACGCGTTCTGTCATCCGCCAGAACCTGCGACGATTGGGCCCCGTGACAACCGAATGGGCCGAAACTGTCATTGGTGCCGAACAGATCTTTGACGAACTGGTTCGGCTGCATCAGATCCGCTGGAAATACGAGGGCTTGCCGGGCTGTTACGCCAGTCGGGTCTTCCGCGAGTTCCATCTTGAACTCCTGCACAGGCTGGTCCCTCTGGGACGAATGGGGCTTTTCCGCGTCAACAATGAGCAGGGTACGATTGGTTGTGCGCAGGTGCTGATGGACGGCGATCGTGCCTGCCTCTATCAGGGTGGACGCGTGCTGGCAGACGATCGACGCGACAGCCCTGGGTTGATCGTCGACTACCTTTTGATTGAGGAATGCTCGAAACGAGGGTACGCCGCGCTCGACTTCCTGGCGGGTGAATCGGCACACAAACGTCGGTTGTCTACGGCAAGTGCCCCCTTGATTTGGGCTGTGTGCCGTCGCCCCAGTTTGACGCATTTGTTGATTGACGGATTGCGCTCGATCAAACGCGCAATTGAAGGACAGTTTCCCAAGAAGTCGAATTCCAAATCAGCCAACGTTTCCTCGAAATCAGAAACTGACAAACGTCATCCGTGAAGGACTTGATCGACATGTCCGTAGTTGAAGCAACTCCGATTTCCACAGCAACCGTTGCGACGGAATCGCCGCCGTTGCGCGTCTGTCACGTCAGCCTGACACTCAAGACAGGTGGACTGGAACGGATCCTGGCTGACTTGGCACGGCATCATCATCGCGATGCGTGTCAGCCCGAGTTTCTGGCGATTCGAGATGTGGGACGATTTGCCGATGAGATTCGTCAGGAAGGTGGCATTGTTCACCAGCTTAAGCCAGCGAACCGCTGGGGGCAGATTGCTCAGATGAGAAGGTTGTTTCGCGCTCAACGCTACGATGTCGTTCACACTCACAACACATATCCGCATTTGTATGCGAGCATCGCCGCGCGACTGGCGGGCGTGCCAGTTGTCGTGAACACGCGTCACGGACAGCGGGCAGGACATGGTTGGAAGTCGCGGACGCAGTTTCGTTGGGCCAGCCACCTGGTCGATCGGATCATCACTGTTTCGGACGACGCGGCGACTTTGTGCATCGAGTCGGATCGCATCGTGCCGCGAAAAGTACAACGCATCTGGAACGGGATCGATCTGTCTGATTTCGCTTTCAGTGGACCGATCCAGGAACCGGTCGCCATCTGCGTCGCGCGATTGTCGGCCGAAAAGGACTTTCCGACCCTGCTGAAAGCCATTCCGCAAGTCGTGATGCAAGTTCCCGATTTCTGTTTGAAGATCGTCGGCGATGGGCCGGAACGCCACGGAATGGAAGCACTGATCGCGGAACTGGGGATCGGCGCGAATGTCGAACTGTTGGGCGAACGAACTGATGTACCTCAATTATTGCGAGCCGCCGGCTTCTTCGTCAGTTCTTCATTGACCGAAGGCATCTCGTTGACACTGCTGGAAGCGATGGCGGTGGGACTGCCTGTCGTGGCGACCGCCGTGGGAGGCAATCCCGAGATCGTTCTACCGCAGAAGACCGGCTATCTGGTTCCGTCACAGGAACCCGCATCACTGGCAGCAGCGATGATCACCATGTGCCGGCAACAGGCGAACTGGATCACGATGGCTCAAGCGGGACGGCAACGAGTCGCTCAGTATTTTGACGTCCGCAGAATGGCTTCCGACTACGAGCAACTTTATCGGGAACTCAGTCGCAGCAAACGTCTCCCACGCTCGATGTGTCGATGACACAAGTGTGAACGCCGACATTACGACATTGAATATAGACGAACCATGTACGACAAACTTTATCGACACCTGCTGCTGCCATTCTTCGATGGGGTCTTGAAAGGCCGACAGACTGTCGCGCACTGGAAACGCGCCGAGCAGACGCAATGGCTGAAACGAGACGAGCTGGATGAACTGCAACGGACGGCACTGCAGCAGTTGCTGACCCACGCAGAAACGACGTGTCCCTACTATGGAAGTCTGTGGAACAGTTTGAATCTGCGCGCTTCGTCGTTGAATTCGCTAGTCGATTTTCACCGTTGGCCTTTGATCACGCGCGAAACGATCAGGCAGAACCGCTTGAAGATGCGGACGAGTAAACCGCTGAAATGGATGTCGAAGGCGACCGGGGGTTCCAGCGGAGAACCGCTACAGTTCGATCTCGACAGCGGCAGCAACGATCGGCGAACCGCGATGATGTGGCGCGGCTACGACTGGGCCGGTGGGGCGCCTGGAACTCGGCAGTTGTACGTCTGGGGCACTCCGACAGGAAAGCTACCGACCTGGAAGCGGTTGAAGATCGATTGGCATCACCGGTTCGATAACCACCTGATCCTGAGTTGCTTCGAATTCACGCCAGAAAAGATGCGACAACATTTCGAACGAATGAACGACTATCGCGCCGACGTCATCGTGGCCTACACGAATCCGCTGTACGAGTTCGCACGATTCATGGAACGAGAAGGTCTGCAACCTGTCTCGCCCAAATCGATCATTGTCGGGGCCGAGAAGCTGCATCCCTTCCAGCGAGACGTAATCGAACGTGTGTTCCAGGCACCGATTTTCGAAACATATGGGTCTCGCGAATTCATGCTGATCGGTGCGGAATGCGATCGGCATTGTGGCTTGCATCTCAGCCAGGAGAACCTGCTGGTCGAAGTCCTGAACGACGACGGCACACCGACGGCTGCGGGATGTGAAGGCAATATCGTCATCACCGACTTGTTCAACTATGGGATGCCATTTGTCCGTTACCTTAATGGCGATCGAGCAATCGCGGGATTTGATAGTTGCGCCTGTGGACGAGGCCTGCCGCTGCTCAAACAAGTCGTCGGCCGACAACTCGACACACTGGAGACACCAGATGGCCGCAAGATTCCCGGTGAGTTCTTTCCACACTTGATCAAAGACTTTCCCGCAATTCGCCGATTTCAAGTCGTTCAGGAAGCTGTCGAACAGATCACTTTGAAGCTGGTCGTCGACGGCGGCAACCTGACCCTGGGTGATCGCGAAAACCTGATGAATCAGATTCACAAGTGCACGGGTACCGCCGTCGATGTGCAGTTGCAGTTCGTCGATGACATTCCGCTGACCAAGGCTGGAAAACTGAAAGTTGTGGTCCACGCTGTGTAGCGGCGGCATCTGGCCACGCTGGAAAATTACTTTGCTGACAATGAAAGCCTGATCCGAACATGTTGGTCGCCGAAATGACGGAAATCAAAACATCAACATCACAGCCAAACCCGTCGATGACGGCAGGCTCGGGTTCTGCATTGAATACTGTTCGGGCAGTGCCATTCGATTCGAACGATACGCGTGCAGACTGGTTGGCCATGTTCAACGCGATGCACGACGCGAATCCGCATCAACATCCCGACTATGTGATGGCGGAACTTCACGACTTGCCGAAGAACTCGCCATGGTCGCCGGCGCTGTTGAAGATGGGGGCAAACGCGGTCTGCGATGGCATTGCGATCTTGGTACCGAAAACAGTTCGAACGAATCAGGTCGGGGGAATCGGTCCAAGTTGGGAATTGCAAGGGTTTCGACTAGCGGGGGGCTCGTTCCTCACTTCCAACGATCTGCCTGCCGTTCAGGAAAAGCTGTTGGCGGCAGTTGTTGAATACTGCGCAATGGTCGGAGCCGAATTCCTGCTGATCGAAGACTTGGACGATCAGTCATCGCTGCACCGTGCGATCAATGGACAAGCCTCGTCGGGGTGCCGATTGTTTGCCGCGAGGGAAACTCAGGCACGCTGGCGCATCGCCCTTCCAGAGAAGGCGGAAGACTATTGGAAGACTTTTTCTGGCCGGACGCGCCGTGCGTTTCGAACGCGGCTGAAGAAGTTCGGTCAGACCGTCCTCGAACGAGTCACCGATGTTGATCAGGTCGGCCCCTTCCTGTATGCGGCAAACGAGATTTCCAAGCAAAGTTGGCAGTCGCGCCAGTTCGGTTTGCGGATTCGAAACGATGCTTCGGAACATCGACGACTGACGGTTCTGGCCGAACAAGGATTCTTACGAAGTTATGTGTGGCTGGTGGAAGGGGAACCAGCGGCGTTCGCGCTGTGTCATCAACATACCGGTTACTTCCGCTACGAAGAGATCGCCTACCGCGCCGAATTCAGTGCGAAGTCGCCTGGAGAAACATTACTCCATCAGATCATCGAGGATCTGTATCAACTCAATCGTCCGGCTTACTTCGATTTCGGAGGCGGCGATGCGGAATACAAGCGTCGGTTCGGCAATCTCCAGAGTCACAGCCAATCCTTGTGGCTCGTGCCGACCACCTGGCACGCGAATGCCACGCTGAACTATTTGAACCTTTGTCGCAAAGTGCGATCGGTCGTTCGCGACGTCACCACGAAAAGCGGTCTGGCAACGAAGGCGCGGCAATGGCTGCGTTACGGCGGACGATCGGCGCAATTGAAAATGGCGGTGGAATCGCCGACGCAAACTTCAGAAGACGCAGATTCACCAGCAGGTACCCAGGGGTGAACACGATGAAGATTCTGTTCTTTTCCTATGCCTATCCAAATCCGATCAGTCCCGGATTGGGGACATTCAATCGCACGATGCTCGCGGGGCTCGCGCAAGAGCACCTGGTGCGTGTCGTATCGCCCGTTCCATTCACTGATGTCTGGCGAGCCAAATGGTTCGGACGTTTGCCACATGGTTTGAATGATTCGTCGTTCCAGGCCGTGCCAAATGTGTCGGCTCATTACAACACCTGGTACTACGTTCCCAAGCTGTTCCGCCGTTGGTATGGCCGGTTCATGCGTTTCAGTGTCGGTACCGCATTGAAGCGGGCAATCAATGAGTTCCGACCGGATCTGGTCGTTTCGTATTGGACTCATCCCGATGGCGAAGTGGCCGTGAGCGTCGCTCACGACTGCGGTGTCAAAGCGGTCGCGATTGTCGGTGGCAGCGATGTGTTGTTGAACGCACGACGAGGTGCCCGTCGCACGGCAATATTGAATGTGCTCAATGCCGCCGATGGTGTTGTTACCGTGTCTGACGAAATCAAACAGGTCCTGGTAAACGATGGCGTTCCCGCGAAGAAACTGTATTTGTCGCGGCGCGGCGTCGATCGGCGAGTCTTCCATGACGGCCATCGGTCAGCGGCACGAAAGAAACTGGGGCTGTCCGATCACACGTTGATTCTGGTCAGTGCGGGACGTCTGGTCGACGTCAAAGGGCACAAGCACCTGATCGAAGCCTGTCGCTTGCTGGTTGATCGCGGAGTGAAGTTCCGCTGTTACCTGTTGGGTGGCGGACCATTGCATTCTGTATTGCAGCAGCAAATTGAATCTCAACGGCTGACGGATGTCGTCGAAATCAAAGGACCGCAGACTCAGGACTCGTTGGCAGACTGGTACCGCGCCGCGGATCTATCGGTCTTGGCCAGCCTGTCGGAAGGTGTCCCGAATGTGTTGCTGGAATCAATCACATGTGGAACCCCCTTCGTTGCTTCGAAGGTCGGAGGTATTCCCGAAATCGCCGACGCAGTGCTGGACGGATTGGTTCCACCGGCAAATCCCGGTGCGCTTGCCGACGCGATTCAACAAAAACTGGCCAGCGAGGCTGCGAACTCGTCGCGGGTTCGAAACTATCTGCCTCCGACAGTCCAGGAAGTGACAGAACATTTGTCGTGCATTTTGCGATCGGTCCAGACTGGTCGCCGATCTTTGCTCAGTGAGCATGCGATCATGCACGAAACCATGTCAGACGACGATCTGGTTGCGATTCAAGAGACGTCGTCCACTGAACCGATCCCGACTCCGGCCGCGGCCGGAGGAGACGCGAATCTGGCGAGCTCATTCGCTCAATTCCGATGTCGAATCGGTGCAGCCGTTGAGCCGATCAAGTTCGACGGCGCGAAGACGTGCTCGATTACGAAGATTCCGACAGTTTCCAATTCCGCGATCAGTTTCGCTCGTGAGCGAGAAATGCTGAAGGCCGCGATGGAAGAGATCTATAAACCAGGCGTATCGGAAGAGGCCTGTGGCCGGACGGCCGAATGCTACGTGCGGCCTGGCGACAACGTAACAGCAGCGAACACTCAGGTGACTCATGGCATGTCCACTGCCATGTTGAATGATCGAGAAGCGTTCAAGTCCGCGATGGCGGCAGCATTCCAAGGCAAGGTGACCGAAGAGATGTGTGGTCGCACCGGCGAAACCTACCGGGTCCCGAACTCGAATCTGACCAGTCCGGCTTCGAATAGCGGCCTACCCAACTCATCAGACAAACAGCCAGGAATCGGGGCGTCATGAGCGTGTTACGCCAATTACTGAAGTCTGTCCTGACGACGTGCACTTCCCGCGCGCGCCTGCTCACGCGCGGTCCTCGGTCAGCGGGATCGCAGCCTCGACTGGCACTCACCTTTGACGATGGGCCACATCCGATTCACACGCCGGCAGTCCTGGATCGATTGGAACGCTTCGACCTGCGAGCGACGTTTTTCGTCGTCGGACAACAGGCCGAACGATACCAGGATTTGATCATCAAGATGACGGAGGCTGGGCATGAAGTGGCGAACCACACCTGGTCTCATTCCGAACCGTGTGTCACGTCAGCCGCAGCACTGAATGAGGAAGTTTTGAGAACCGATGAGCTGCTGCAAGGATTGACGGGAACGATCACGACCGCATTTCGACCGCCCAAGGGCGAATTAAATTGGTCCAAGTTGCGTCACTTATGGAGGCTGAAGAAGACTGTCGCATTGTGGAATGTCGATCCGAAAGACTATCGAATGACCAGTACCGATCAGATCACAGCCTGGTGTCGCAGCTATCGACCTGCTGACGGCGACATCGTGCTGTTACACGATGTGCATCCGCACGCGGCCGTGGCCATCGATGCGTTGGCGGCATACGGAGTCTTCGATCGTTTCGAAACGACGACGATCAGTCATTGGTTGAAGTCGGAGATCAAGCCTGTGCTGCAATTGGAAGGAGCCTGATATGAATCAATCGACGGACGCGCACACTTCGCTGCCTCAACCTCCTTACTACGCTGTGATATTCACCTCTCAGCGAACGTCTGAGGACGATGCCGGTTATGCGGCAATGGCCGACCGAATGGAACAATTGGCTCGCGCACAACCGGGATTTGTGGGTATCGACAGTACGAAGAACAGCAGCGGTTTTGGCATCACGGTTTCGTACTGGGACAGCCTGGATTCGATTCGAGCCTGGCATTCCAACGCCGAGCACCAGGTTGCTCAGCTACGGGGCAAAGAGCAGTGGTACGAATCGTTTCAATTGCACGTCAGCAAAGTCGAACGCAATTACGCTTTTCCTTAACCGGTCTGTGACCTTTAGCAGATCGACCCAAATACTGATCACACACGCATGAAGCCTGCTTCAAACATGATTCCCGTCCTCGAATATCCCGCTCTTCCACGCAAGGCCGCGATCAGCCAACCACCGCGCCGCCTGTTGCTGGTCGCATACAACTTTCCTCCGGTCGGAGGAGCCGGGGTCCAACGTCCGGTAAAATGGGTTAAGAACTTGCGCCGTTTTGGCTGGGACGTCACGGTCTTAACCACCGCGAACCCTTCGGTTCCCGCACGGGACGAGAGTCTGCTGGCCGACATTCCGGATGACGTGCTAGTGATTCGGGCCAAGACCTGGGAACCCGATTATCGTACGAAACAGGGGTTGGTCGACCGATCGAATGCGGGACCAACCAGTTTCGTGGCACGAGCTAAATCAGCCGTGAAAGGATTGGTTAAGCAGGCAGTCAAACTGGTGCTGCAGCCCGACCCGCAAGTGTTGTGGGTACCGAACGCGATCAAAGCGGGACAACGCGTCTTGAGCGAGATGTCACACGATGCCATTCTTGTCACTGCGCCGGCCTATTCGAGTTTTTTCATTGGGACCAAATTGAAACGTCAGTTCGGACTGCCACTCGTTCTGGACTTCCGTGACGAATGGGATCTGAGCGGTCGTTACCTTGAAAATGCACAACGAGATGGGATCTCACAAGTGATTCAAGGATGGATGCAGCGTAACGTCCTGCGACAGGCTGATGCCGTCGTCGCCACGACGATTGGCAGCGCCGCGAATCTGGCCGGAAAGCTGACAGCCGTCAACAAAGCCTCAACGCGATCGGTGACGGTTTACAACGGCTTTGACGTCGAAGATTTTCCTACTCAATCGACGGAACCAGTCGGGGTCCCTGGATCGACATTCCGCCTGTTGTACACAGGAACGTTGTGGAACCTGACGACGATCGAACCGTTGGTCACGGCAATTCAGCATTTGAATGCGACGACTCCCGAGTTGTTGAACCGGTTGGAACTTGTTTGCGTCGGCCGCAAGACACCCGAACAAGTGGCGATCCTGGACCGGTTGAAATCGACATCCTGCCAACTGGAGTTGATTGACTATTGTGAACACAAAAAGGTTCTTGAATGGTTGCAATCGACCGATGCGATGTGCCTGTTGCTGAGTGACGTTCCCGGTGCTGAACGAGTAGTTCCAGCGAAATTGTTTGAATACCTGGCGAACCGCAAAGACATGCTGGCAATCGTGCCACGGGGGGAAACCGCCGATATCGCGCGACGTTTCTTTCCTGCCGGACAATTCGAACCCAAGGATATCGACGGAATCGCTCGCTGGTTGACCAACCGGTTGACGAGCGTCGACGAACGACGAGACTTCGGGACACCCGCTGCAGATATCAACGAATACAGCCGCACAACTCAGACGCGCCATTTGGTCGAACTGTTGGACGAAGTCGTTCAAGATCGAAAGGTCAAACGATGACCTTCCTGCTTGAAATCATGGTCTGGTTGAGCCTGTTGGGTCTGGGATATATCTTTGTCGGGTATCCCCTCCTTGTCTGGCTGTGCGCGAAACGGTCACCACGTAACCTGCTGAAACAAAGCGCGCCTCGATCCCTGTCGATTGTGATTGTCGCTCATAACGAATCGAAGAATCTGCCACGAAAATTGGCCAGCCTGTTTTCCTGTGCGAAGTCCGAATGGATCACCGAAATCCTGATCGGCTCAGACGGCTCAACCGACGACACCGTTTCGATGGTGCGGGCTTACCCGGACAGTCGAGTGCGCGTCGTCGAGTTTTCCTATCGCCGCGGTAAGCCTGCCGTGCTGAATGAACTGGTCCCACAGTGCCAGGGCGACTTTGTATTGTTTGCGGATGCCCGACAGGAATTTGACGCCAACTGCCTGGAACGATTGCTCGAGAACTTTGCCGATTCAGGTGTGGGCGTCGTCTCGGGAGAACTCGTTCTGCGCAGCCAGCCCGGCGAAACAACAGCCGCCCAGGGCATCGGCTTCTACTGGGAGTATGAAAAATTCATTCGCAAGCAGGAAAGCCGCTTTCGGGGTGTGCCAGGCGCAACCGGTGCTTGTTACGTGCTTCGCAAGCACCTGTTCCAGCCAATCCCCGACCAGACGATTCTGGATGACGTTGCCATTCCTATGCAGGCGGTCATCCGAGGCTATTACTGCCTGTTCGAACCGGGGGCGATGATCTTTGATGATCCCAGTCGTTCGACAAAACAGGAATCGATCCGCAAGCGCCGGACGATTGCTGGTGCCGCCCAACTGGTTCGGTTGTTCCCTCGTTGGGTCTGGCCATTCGCCAATCCACTGTGGTTGGAATTTGTGTCCCACAAATTGTTGCGGCTAACTTCGCCGCTGTTATTACTGCTCTTGCTGACAGCCAATCTGGCATTGCTGTCGCTGCCGGTTTACCGAATCTTACTGGTGGCGCAGGTGGTGTTTTACGTCGCCGCAGCAGCGGGTTGGATCTGTCAATGCGTCGGTCGACGTGTCGCCTGTTGTGGTCCGCCACTGATGTTCCTGACATTGAATGTAACGACGATGCTCGCATTGTGGGATGCCTTGCGATGTCGCTACCGGGTCACCTGGCAGAAATAGTTCAAGCAACCTTTGTTTATTCATCGATCAGTCCGTCTTTTTGAATCTGCGGAGTTTGTTGTGATCCTGCTTGCGATTTGTGCTCTCTTCCTGCTGGTGACTCGAGCGATCTCGAACCTGTGGCGACGCGTCTGCGATCGAGGGCTCGATCGATGGATACCAGCCTACGTTTTTCCTGGCGAACGCTCAAAACCAATCAACATGGAAGAAGAGCCGGTTGACCTGTTCATCGCGGTCTGTGATCACTACGAACCCGAATGGGGCAATCCGTCGATCGATACGGCACTCGAACGAGTCCAACGTTGGCATGACGAATACCCTCGGTTATTCAGCCAGTTTAGTGACGTTGACGGAAGACCGCCTCGACACACATTCTTCTATCCGCAAGATCAATACCGACCCGAATACCTGGACGTCGTGGCGAAGTTGTGCGAGCAGGGATTTGGCGAAGTGGACGTGCACTTGCACCATCACGACGACACGCCCGAAGGACTGGAAGAAAAGCTCGATTCGTTCCGTCAGGTGCTGTATCACCGGCACGGTTTGCTGCGACGAGATCCGGTGACGAACGAAATCGTGTATGGCTTCATCCACGGGAACTGGTGTCTGTGCAATTCGCGCCGCGATGGACAATGGTGCGGAGTTGATCATGAGATCCCGATCCTGCTGAAGACGGGCTGTTACGCAGATTTCACGATGCCGTCGGCACCCAGTGACACGCAGACCACAACTATCAATAGCATCTATTACGCTCAGGACATCCCCGGTCAGCGCAAGTCGCATGATCGAGGCGTGCGAGCGAATGTCGGTGCCAACCCACCGGTCAACAGCCTGTTGATGGTCCAGGGACCGCTGACGTTTGACTGGTCACGCAAGAAGTTTGGAATCGTCCCAAGAATTGAAAACGGCGACCTATTGGCCAATCATCCGCCCACGATCGAGCGAGCGCATCTCTGGATGAACGCTGGCGTCACGGTGCATGGCCGCCCCAATTGGCGTTTTGCCAAGTTGCATACGCACGGCTGCAAGTCCGGAAATATCGACATGCTGCTCGGTCCCAAGATGCAGCGTTTCCATCAGCAGTTAGCCGACCTGCACCAGTCGCAGCCCAACTTTCGCTATCACTACGTCTCTGCTTGGGAAATGGCACAACTGATTCATCGAGCCGAACAGGGAGCATGCGAATGCCACCGGAGTTCCTTGCTGTGCGGAACGGGAAGCGGTTGCTAATTCGCCGGTTGCAGTAATGCATCTTCGATGACATCGCCCGCTTCGACTTCAATGACGATTGTTCCGCCTGGCGCCTTGTCTGCAGCAAGGTAAAATGGGGCAACTTGTAACAAATGTTTCCCTGGTCGCACGAACTTCAATTCAAAGCTGCCGTCAGCCGCCGACTTGACCGTAGGATCGTAATAACGATTTTCCATTTTCTCAAAGTCGTGAGTCCTCACTTCACGACCCGCGACGGGATTCCCATTTTGGATCACCCGACCTCTGACCACTGCAGGCTCTGTTAGTTGCAGGTCAAAGTTCTCGACTTTCTCACCCGGCTTCGTTTGGATCACCTTGGAAACACCATTCGCCCAGTTTCTCCATTGACCATAGTCTCCGTCGTGGACAACCAGGTTGTACTGTGACTGGTTGCTAGCGGGCATGATACTGCGATAGCGACCGTCCTTGTCGGTTTTGACGCTGTACCTGGTATCGCCTGTCAATGAATTTCCCGTTCCAGTTCGTGCTGGGGCGATTGTCGCACCTTCGACAGGCAGCCCTTTCGGATCAGTAACGCGTCCCGAAAACTCGACGCCCTGTTCAACAACGATTGTCACGACCGGCATCTCGGCCCGCAGATCGAACGACAAATCGTCAAAGTTCCTTTGCCAGGGATCTTCGTCACTTCCTGGTCCCGGCTGACCGGAATCGAACCGTTGCCAGGCGTTGATCGCGTCAGGCGACCACCAACGTCCGAACGGGCCGTGCATGTAGTAAAAGGCCGCCCCCTGTTGGATCTTGTCACCTCCACCGCACTGAAGATCAATTTTACCGGGAACCAGATCATCGATCACGATTCGCCCCTGCTTATCAGAACGAGTTTCCAACAGCGGCGGTTGCCATTTGAATAGAACGAATCCTTCAACGGGCCTTTCGGTAACGCTATCGATGACGCGTACCTCGAAACGAATCCCTTTCTCCAATTTGATCGGCATCGACCGAGCCATGTGATGCCAAATCTTAATGCCTGGCAGACGTGCGACACCACGTCCCTTGGCTGCCACTTGCAACTCATATTGGTTTGACGCAACGAACAGGCGATATGTTCCATCTTCGCGAGATCGGGTCTCCGTGTGTATCTCGCCAATCACGCCGCCGTCGGCGTGGATCGGACCATAGGTCGCTCGAATGGTCGCGTCCCCCACTGGCCGACCGTCAGGACCAGTGACGGTCCCTTCGAAGTAGGTTTGATTGCTCAATAAGACGACCCAGTTCTGCACTCCTGTGGGTCGTTTGGCGAACACGCGCTGGCCATATCCTTCGCGGGTGAACATCACTTCGATTTTGCTGTCCTTGCCTAATCCATTGAGACGAAAAATCCCCTTCTTGTCCGTCTTTGTCTGATTGCCGGGGACCCAGTGCCAGGCGTCCACCGTAACGCCTTCAAGCGGTTGGCCGGTTCGATCGTCCAGCACGATTCCCACCAATTCATCGGCAGCCACCTTGGTCAGCTCAGCCTGATCAGTCTGGCTGAGTCCCGCCGCATCGAGCAACTTTTTCAGTTTTCCAGGCGACACTACAGACGCCTCGACCCGTTCCTCGATCGAAGGCTCCAGCGGAAATTTGACCGCGTCGAGATTCTCGACGGTGACCGGAACTTTTAAATCAACCAGCGGATTCGTCGTGAGGGATTTCGATTTCTGCGGTGCCTCTTCTGCGTTCGAAATGTGATGATCACGCGCGATCAACAAGCATGTGGCCAAAACGGCGAGATGCCTCAATCGAAAAGAGTCGGTCAAAGTTCGTACGGACAGGGCGCGGTGAGTCATAAAACAAGCCTTCGGTGATCGAGTTGAATTTCGCAACACCAGTTTGCGCTGCACCAACCTGCCGAACAATTGGATAATAGAGACAAAATGACATTATCTCCATCATTTCGCAAAATCGTCGATCGTGGCAGAAATTGACGATTGCGATCATACTGGCCGAGACAGCGTTCGAAACTTGTTGGGAATGCGTCTTCTGTTGTCCGCCTGTTTAATGGTTTGTAATGGAAATTCTGCCGGCGATTGATTTGCGAGGGGGTTGCTGCGTTCGGTTGCGGCAGGGTGATTATGCACAAGAGACGGTCTTCGGCGACAATCCCGCCGAGATGGCGCGACGCTGGGAAGCTGAGGGCGCGACTCGACTGCATCTGGTTGATCTCGACGGAGCCATGGCAGGCAAGCCGGTGAACGTGGCTGCGATTCAAGCCATCGTCAAAGCGATCAAGATCCCTTGCGAATTGGGCGGCGGACTGCGCGACGAATCTTCGATCCGTATGATGTTGAACGATGTCGGCATCGATCGCGCGATCATCGGAACGCAAGCGTTGAAGCAACCCGACTGGTTTCGCAGCGTGGTCCAACAGTTTCCGGGACATGTCGCGCTGGGACTGGATGCGCGGAACGGAATGGTCGCAACGGCTGGCTGGTTGGACGTCTCACAGACGAAGGCATTGGACCTGGCGAGGCAATTCGCGGGAACCGATCTCGCCGCCGTGATTTATACGAATATCGCCAACGACGGGATGATGCAGGGTGTGGATCAGGGAACCATTGAGGACATGCGGCAACTGGCCGAGATGGGTTTGCCCGTGATCGCATCGGGCGGTGTCACCACCTTGGCAGACGTCGAACGCCTGGCTGATGTCGCCCGAACGCAGCCGAAGCTGATTGGAGCGATCATCGGTCGGGCAATCTATGAAGGCACGATCCGCGTCGCTGATGCGGTGCGAATCGCAGCCGAACGATCTCTTTAAACGGATACAGGAATCGCATGTCGAACTCAGAACCCGCTAGCGATGCTTCACCAAAAGTACTGCCTCGGGTTTTGGGCTTGTTCGACGCCACCGCGATTGTCGTCGGATCGATTATCGGTTCGGGGATTTTTCTGAAGATCGGCAACGTCGACAAGGCGCTGATGGCGTGGGGCTTTTTACCAATCATTGCCACCTGGCTGTTCGTTGGCGTCGTCACCCTGTGCGGATCACTTGCACTCGCTGAATTGGCAGCGATGTATCCTCAGGCTGGCGGACCGTATCTGTATTTGCGGGAAGCTTACGGGCGTCTCCCCGCTTTCCTATGGGGATGGACAGAGTTCTGGGTCGTTCGCACTGGATCAGTCGGCGCCCTCGCTTGTGCGACGGTGATATATCTCGACGAGTTCTTGCAAGATGGCTCCGGAAAATCGACGCTCGGACACTACGGGCAAATGCTTATGGCAGTCAGCATTGTCGTTGGCCTGTCGATCATCAATATCGTCAGTACGCGCTGGGGTGCGACCGTTCAAAACGTGGCCACTGTCGCCAAAGTTGCTTTCCTGGGAATGTTGATCGGCTTGCCATTGCTCATGGGAAAGGTCCAATTCGACAACTTGAACCCACTCTGGGTTGGATCTCCTGAGGTCCCCTCGGAAATATCGGCCGCCGATCCGACAGTCTCCGCACCAGAAGCACCCAGACCTGCAACACTTTTCGCTGCTTTCGGCCTCGCCATGATTGCTGTCTTTTGGGCGTACGATGGGTGGATCAATGTTGCCCCAGTTGCCGAAGAGATACGTGAGCCACAGCGCAATATCCCACGCGCGCTCGTCTTGGGAATTGCGATCGTGGCCTTCGTCTATGTTGGCGCGAATCTCAGTTATCACCTGGTTCTGTCGATGCCGGTGATCGCCAAGAGTGACCGGTTGGCATCCGACATTTTTCGAGTCTTGTTCGGAGATTCAGGAGCTAAGTTCGCAGCGTTGGGAGTGTTGTGTTCGACGTTTGGTGCCGCTAATTCCAATTTGATTTCTGGTCCGCGCATCTATTTCGCCGCTTCCAGAGACGGCTTGGTGCCGAGTTTTATACGCAAAGTCCATCCCCGCTTTGAGACTCCCGCGAATTCGATCTTTATTCAAGGTGCATGGACAACATTGCTACTTGTCGTGTTTTACTTGACCAGTCACAAACCGAAAGACGCGTTCGACAATATCACGGACGCCGTGATCTGTGCGGGACTGATTTTCTACAGCTTGGCAGTTGCCGCCGTCTACGTGTTGCGAACAACCAGGCCAAACGCGGAACGTCCCTATCGGACGTGGGGATATCCCTTCACTCCGGCGCTTCTGATTGGGACGTATGTTGTCGCTTTGACCGAGCAGATCCGTCAGCAAGCCAAAAACATCGCTTGGGTGCTGGTGTTGATCGGCGTAGGCGTGATCTATTACCTGATCGTCACGCGCTGGCAATCGCGTCAGACGAAAGTCGAATCGAGTATCCCGGTTTAAACTCCCTGCGCCACGCCATGCGCGGCAGGCACGCCGCTAGCCGCGAGCCAGTTTGTCAGCGCGCTGGTTCAATTCCACGGGAATCTTTTCGATCAACATGTCAACCACGCGATCGGAATTGATTCCTTCGCTTTGAGCCGCAAACGTCGTCACTAACCTGTGACGCAGCACGGGATGAGCCACCGCTTTGATATCGTCGGTCGTGACATGGAATCGGCCTTCGAGCAGCGCACGCGCTTTTGCTCCTAGAATCAGATTCTGGCCCGCCCGAGGCCCCGCGCCCCACGACAGGTATTCCTTAATGAACTTTGGTGCGTCGGCTTCTTTCGGTCGCGTCGCACGAACCAAGTCACGTGCGTAAACGAAGACATGCTCGGCCACTGGCACTTTGCGAACGACTTCCTGCAGTGCCAGGATTTGACGTCCGGTCAGTGTCACTGCGAGTTGCGGTTCCTCTCCCGCGGTCGTCTGCTTCAGGATGCGCAGTTCTTCGGCCGCGTTTGGATATTGCACGATGATGTTGAACATGAAGCGGTCCAACTGCGCTTCGGGCAACGGATACGTCCCTTCCTGTTCGATGGGGTTCTGGGTTGCGAGGACGAAAAAGGGGACCGGCAATCGGTACGTATTTGACCCCACTGTGACGTGCCGTTCCTGCATCGCTTCAAGCAATGCCGCTTGTGTCTTGGGTGGGGTCCGGTTGATTTCATCGGCCAGCAGCACGTTGGTAAAGATCGGGCCCTGCATGAACTGAAATAGTCGCCGGCCCGTTTCCGGATCTTCCTGCAGGACGTCTGTTCCGGTGATGTCGGATGGCATCAGGTCGGGCGTGAATTGAATCCGGCGAAAGGACAACTGCAGGATTTTGGCGACCGTACTGACCAGCAACGTTTTGGCCAGTCCGGGCACGCCCATCAGCAGGCAGTGGGATCGGCAGAACATGGCGATCAGCAACTGATCGACGACATCAGTCTGGCCGATAATGACCTTGCCAATTTCGACTCGCAGTCGAGCGTAAGCGGTCGCCAGTCCCCGGATGGCGGCCATTTCGCGATCGCGAGCATTCGCTTCAGAGGCAGAAGCGTCTTCATTGGCAGCGGCCGACATGTCGCGTGGCTTTCCGTGGATCGAGTTTTCACGAGTGGAGCGTTAGTATACTTTTCGCCGGACGGAAGTGCAGTCTGATTCGCGAAAACCCGTGGTTGACCCGTTCAGATCCGAGTTCGGAGTTGATCCGATCGCGCTGCAAATGCGTTATGCGGTTTGAATCTGTACTTGTCCGTTCATAATGATGATTTGAGAACCAGTTCCAACCGAAGGAAACCACTCGATGTCAGCAAAGGATGATTGGACGAATCCGAATGACGCGCCGCTTCCCGCGAAGAAGAAAAAGATGAGTGGCTGCATGTTCGCATCACTGATTCTCGGCGGCTTGGGTGTCGTTGGGCTAGTCGTGTGCTGCGGTGGCGTCGTTGCCTTGGGTTATATGTTCCAACCAACCGTCTCAAAGGTCCCGGACGAGGTCGCGGCCGCCGGAAAACAAATCCTGAACATTACGGTGCCACCTGAGTTCACGGGCGAAGAATCGATCTCGATGGACAATTTCGTCTTCACCATGCGCATTGCCCAGTACCGGCACAAAGAAGGCAAGGGCAATCTGATGATGGGTGCATTCAGGGTCAAATTAGGTGACCCGAATCAAGCGAAGATGCAACAGGGGCAATTCCGGGAGCCACTGCAGCAACAGCACTTTGGCCAGATCGTCGTGAAAAAGTCGGATTCGATCGAAGTGACGATCGATGGCCAAAAGGTTTCTGTCACGATCAGCGAAGGAACGAATCAACAGACACAGAAAGAGGTTCACATGGTTTCGTTTGACTTCGTTCACGGCTCAGATCCCACCTTTTTCGTGATGTCGTTGGACGACGATGTTTGGGATCAGGACGCCGTCATCCAGATGCTGGAAGGTGGCAAGGCCGAGTAGGTGGCCGTAGAAAACTGGAATACAGCACAGCCTCCGTCTTTGCACTACCGCGAAGACGGAGGCCTTTGCAATTTGGCCTCGCGACATGAATCGAATCGCAAATGCCCCGGCATTATTGACTGAATTTGACGTGGAATCCCGAGATCATCATCCCGCTGTCGACGGTCAATGTTTGTCCGGTCACGAGGTGGCTGCCGGTAATCAAACTCACGATACAAGCGGCGACATCACCAGGTTCGCAGACGCGGCCCAACGGCAATGATTGTTCGTACGCATGTTTGATGCGATCGTAGTTTGCACCGAGCCCCCCCTGCGTCCAACGGCCAGCGATGAAACCGGGTGCTACGCCGTTTACGCGAATCTTCGGCGCCAGGGTTCGTGCGAGTGAAACCGTCAGATTGTCGAGGGCCGCTTTCGTGCAACAATAGGGAATTGAACTCCCTTGTCCCAATTGCGCCGCGACGCTGGAGACATTAATAATGACGCCTCCGCCAGCCCTCAGCATCGGCTCGCGAACGGCGCGAGCGCAATGGAACGCTCCGACGACATTGACCATGTACAGCCGCTGCCAGACTTCGTCAGTCACCTCATCAAGGTGATCAAACGGAATAAATTGCGTCGTGCCGGCACAGTTCACTAGAACATCAACGCGTCCCCATTCCGCAACGACATTGGCGGCAAATGCTTTACACGCAGCGTCATCGGCCACATCGGCTTGCACGGCCACAGCGCGCCGTCCCAGTTGTTGAATGTCACGAACGGTTGCATCGGCTTCCTCACGCGACCGGGAATAGTTGATCGCGACATCGTATCCACGGCGCGCCAATTCCAATGCTGTCGCTTGCCCGACACCCGTTCCACCACCCGTCACGATTGCCACTTTTGTTGTCGAAGTCATGGTTGCAGATTCCTCGTTGAGTGACTCGAACCGCAACCGCCTCAGGTTTGAGACTGTTCGCGATTCAGATCTCGTAGCACACTGACACTGGAAAAGGTCGACACGAGATACGGGACACAATAGGTCAGCACGATTTTGCTGATCCGGTCAACGGACACGGTTCCGTGATACAAGGCTTCGCCGTGATTGATGAGCGCCAGGATTGTTCCCACCACGATTGCCATTTTCAAAGCACGACGGACGACTTTGGGGCTGGTCGCCAATCGGATCCAACTTGCCTTCTCAGTCATCATTCCAGCCGGTCAAAATGTCTGTTTCAGCCAATGGATTTGACAGGATCACGTCTTCACGACGGGCGATTGCGGCCCGGACCTTGCCACGACGTGCCATCTCGAACAATACCGCTCTTTATGCGCCGTTGATACGCCACAGCTTTGTTTGGGCTGTTGGATACCGTAGAATCAAGCGTGCTGAATTTCCCTCCTGATCACTCTCCCTCCTGCGGCCAGAATCTTCATGCGTGCGCGAATCCTGGTGTCCCTGCCGTTTCTCGTCTGGACCTGTTTTACTTCAGCGTTTGCCTGGTCCGCAGAAACACCTGCGACGTCTGTTGATCCTGACCATGCGGTGAAACGCACGAAAGGCGTGGCTCTGTTTCGCGCGCAGATTCGCGATTTGCTGAAACAGAAGTGCGTGCAATGCCATGGACAGGATGCGACGGAAGGAAAGCTGGATCTGGCGACACACGAGGGCTTGCTGAAGGGCGGCGAACGTGGCCCGGCGATCGTGATTGGACGTGGCGACAAGAGCTTGATCACCCGACTGATCTCGCATCAGCAAGAACCAAAAATGCCGAAGGACGATGACAAGTTGTCGTCGAATCAGATCGCGTCGGTTATCGAATGGATCAATCTGGGGGCACCCTACGATGAACCGTTGGTCGCACGCAAAATTGAAGTGACAGATTGGACCAAACGCAAAATCAATGGAGACGGAAAAAAGCTCTGGTCGTATCAGCCATTACAGAAAGCGGTCGTTCCCCAATTGACAGACAGCGATCAATGGGGACGATCGCCCATCGATCGTTTCATTCTCGATAAGCTGCAGCGCGTCGGACTGAGACCGAATCCCCCCGTCGGTAAGTCGGCGCTGATCCGGCGCTTGTATTTCGATCTGATGGGATTGCCGCCTAGCGCGGATGACGTCGAGCAATTCGATGCAGACAGTCGACCTGACGCGTACGAACGCTTGATCGATCGCGTCTTGGCAAGTCCGCACTATGGCGAACGCTGGGGGCGACGCTGGCTGGACTTGGCTCGCTTTGCGGAAAGTCATGGGTTTGAACACGACTATGACCGGGCATCGGCATTCCACTACCGCGACTTCGTGGTGCAGGCATTGAACAGCGGGATGCCATACGACCAATTTGTTCGCTGGCAGATCGCCGGCGACGAACTGGCTCCATCCGACCGCCTGGCAATGATGGCAACGGGTTATCTCGCCGCCGGAGTGCACTCGACTCAGATCACCAAGAACGAAGTCGAGAAGCATCGCTATGACGAAATGGATGACATGCTGGGGACGATCGGGACGTCGCTGCTGGGACTAACCATTGGATGCGCCCGTTGCCACGATCACAAGTTTGACGCAATTCCTCAGGCCGACTACTACCGATTGCTGTCGACGTTTACGACGACGATTCGAAGCGAGGTCGAACTCGATTTCGATCCCGATGGATACCAGCGAGCGAAAGCGGAGTTCGATCGCGCCCATTCGCCATTCGAGCAGGCTGTGAAGTCTTATGAAGAGCAGCAATTACCAGGTCGATTTGCAGCGTGGCACACCAATCGCGACACGGCTGCTGAATCGTCGGCGTGGCTGATTCCTTCCGGTATCACCTGGAAATCGCAGGGGAATGCGGTCTTTACACAACAGCTTGATGCGTCGTGGTTGGTGACCGGGCCGAATGCGAACAACGAAACCTGGACATTAACCTTCGAAACCCGCCAGATGGGAATCCGGTCGCTTCGGCTGGAAACTCTTGCCGATCCGTCTCTGGTGAAGTCAGGCCCCGGCCGCGCCGGTAATGGCAATTTCGCCTTGTCCGATTTTCGCGTGACTATACGCCCGCTGGGTGATGCTCCGACAAATGATACGCCAGTAAAACTCATTGGCGCGAAGGCAACCTTCGAACAGAACGGTTTACCCGTTGCCGCGGCCATTGATGACAACCCGGGAAGTGCCTGGGCGGTCGATCCCGAATTCGGCAAGAGCCATGCTGCTGTCTTCACGACGGCAGAATCAATCGGGTTCGCACAGGGGACACAAGTCTCGATCACATTCAAATTCGACGTCAACGTCCACCATTCGATCGGTCGTCCACGACTGACGTTGTCCCGGCAAGCCGATCCGACCCCCACGGTCGGAGGCGGATTTGACGAAGCGATCCGCGAGATCTTGCAACAGCCATTTGATCAACTGAGGGATCAGCAGCGCACCCTGATCCTCGACTGGTACAAATTGCAGGACGACGGTTGGAAACAGTTGGACCAGAAGCGATCGACGCATGCCGGCCTTACACCAAAACCGCGCGTTCAAAAGGTGCTAGTTGCCTCAGAAGGCCTGCCGCCCGTGACCCTGCATACGCAGGCCGAGGCCGAGTTCTTGAAGGAAACTCATTTCCTGCGGCGGGGTGAACCGAATAATAAAGAGTCGGTGGCGACGCAGGGGTTTCTGCAAGTGCTGATGGCAAACCCGGACGCTCCGCAACTGTTTCAAGCATCCCCTCCCGCGGGTTGGCGAACATCCTATCAGCGGGCTTCGCTGACAAACTGGCTGGTTGATCGCGAGGCCGGGGCAGGAAACCTGCTGGCACGCGTGATTGCTAATCGACTGTGGCAACATCATTTGGGCCGAGGCATCGTCGCGACCCCCAGTGACTTTGGTACTCGCGGCGAATTGCCGACGCACCCCGAGTTGCTCGACTGGCTCGGAACCGAGCTGGTTCGGCATCAATGGCAGCTGAAATCTCTGCATCGCGCGATCCTATCAAGTCGCGTCTACCAGCAGTCGTGCGATGCCGACGAAGCGCGTGCCACCATCGACCGCGAAAACAAACTGTTATGGCATCGGCCACGCCAGCGGCTGGAAGCCGAGGTCATACGCGACGCGATTCTGGCGACCAGCGGACTGCTGGACGACCGAATGTATGGTCCCGGCCAATTGGACGAAGGACATCGTCGACGCAGCCTGTACTTCACGATCAAACGCAGCCAGTTGATGCCATCAATGGTGGTATTTGATGCTCCTGATGGAACGACACCGATCGCCGAGCGGCCGCAGACAACGATCGCCCCACAGGCATTGCTGTTGATGAACAATGCCCACGTGCGCGAAGCATCGCGGCAATTCGCCATGCGTTTGTCACCGGCAGTCAGCCAGTCGTGGGATGACGTCGTAAGGTTGGGCTATCTGATCGCCGTCAGCCGAGTGCCAACCTCCCAAGAACGCACCAACGCTGTTGAGTTTTTGCGCCGACAGCAGCAATCGTATTCAGCTACCAACCAAACCCCTGGACCGGCAATAATCGATTTCTGCCAGGTCCTGTTCTGCTTGAACGAGTTTATCTACGCGGATTGAACGGTAGCGCGATTGGCGTTCTGACAGCCCGAGTAGACAAGCACGGTTCACTCTTTGTCCAGAATGCCTTCGCCCCAATCCTCGTCGACGCTCTCTGTCGTCGCTGAAGGCGGTTTCACGGGTTCTGGATTGGGCGTCACCTCGATCGTCGTTGATTCGACAACCGCGGTCGTCTCGACGACCGGTTCGGTGTCGCGTGATACGGCTGGCTTGATGATCGTTGCTTCGGGTTTGGCCGGGGCAGGTGGTGTCGGTTCAATCCCAAAGTCGATGGGCCGACGTTCCACATCGCTCGGACGTTGGACAGGCCGCGGCTCCATCGTTCGCTCGGCCACAATTTCCATCCACGGATTTTCCTGGCACGAGCAAGTGATCGTCGTGACATCGCCCGGCTGCTTCCGCTCTCGGCCGCACTTGGGACACCGCCAGGTGCGTCGCACGTCGGCCGTCAGTTTGTAACCAGGACCTTTCATCCGTCCACCTTTCCGAAGTTTGCCAATGTCAGACTTCCATAGTTCAGCGGGACACCGTCCGATTTGCAATATCCCAGCGTGTACCAGTGAGTGGGAAATCGAACGAATCACGTGGCCGGCGGCCATCCGCGTTTGTTTTCGAGGCCGTCGGGGCGATAGACTTAGACGTTATTGTCTTTTCCTGCTCTGAACCCATCGGACTTCAAAACCATGAGCGAATCCGTCAGAAAGCCAAATCTGTTGCTAGGCCTGATCGGAGCGGCTGTCGGCGGCGTTGCGGGATATTTCGCTTTGTATTGGATCTTGCGGCAGGGCTATTACGCACTTGTTGTGCCGCCGGGATTGCTGGGATTGGGTGCGGGACTGTGCGCGCGGGGTCGATCAATGCTATTGGCGGTGATCGCTGCGATCGGCGGCCTGTCATTGGCATTATTCATCGAGTGGAAACTGCGTGCATTTGTGGTAGATGGAAGCCTGCAATACTTTTTGACACATCTTCATGAAGTGAATCGAGTCGAATTGATCATGTTGATCGTCGGACCGATCATCGCCTTCCGCCTGGGGCTCGGTTTCGATCAAAAGAGGGGATCGTGATTCCTGCCGACATGTGGTTCGTCGTAGAATTCGAAAGTGTAGACACACACGATTCTGATGGGTTTCAAGAGTGCTAATCGGCAGGGCGACCAAAATGCAAGCGCTCTATGTTCATGGACTGGGACGATCACCGCTTTCCGGCGCAGGTCTGATGTGGCGATTGCGAAATCAGGGTGTCCGTACATCTTCGATTTTCTATTCGGCGACATTCCAATCGGCCCAGTCGATTGAAGCACGGTTGCGCAGGAAGATCACCGACGTGGCCAGCCAAAGTGACTACATCCTGATCGGCCATTCGTTAGGTGGCGTCTTGATCCGCGCTGCCCTAGCGTCGCTGCCCAATGAGACTCGGCGACCGAGTCGAGTGTTCCTGTTAGGATCGCCAGTCCGCCCCTCGCGAATCGCCAAGTACCTAAGCAGGAATTGGCTGTTCCGACTGGCGACGCGTGATTGTGGTGACCTGTTGTCATCCGAATCGCGTATGGGACAGATCGCGCCCTGTTCGGTGCCGACGACCAGTGTCGTAGGGACTCGAGGCTTGTACGGACGGTTCAGTCCGTTCGGCAGCGAAGAGAACGACGGGGTGGTTTCCGCGTCGGAAGTTGCCGCCCCCTGGATCGCTGAAGAGATCAAAGTTCGCGTGATCCATACGTACCTTCCCTCGAACCGCAAGATCGCTCAACTGATTATCGAACGCCTGCCAAATGAGACCTCGTGCGAACCGGAAACCGCGGTTTACCCTGCTGTGCCAAACCTGCCATAGGAAGACGAAAGGAACTTGGTCAAGACCTGCAAATCGTTCCCATTGGGCTCGTGAACAGAGACCGAGTAGCGATTGGCGGCCCAAACCGTGCCAGAGGTTGTGAAGAAGCTCGTCGAGCATGCTCTGCTCATCGCGTGGAATTCACCGCAACATCGGTGCAGCACTTCAGC